>ENA-OYBZ01000047-OYBZ01000047.1-human-gut-metagenome-genome-assembly--contig:-NODE-47-length-26876-cov-6.482420_pt1 | contig 26876 bp, 24 predicted proteins | sample MGYA00244626_ERZ652865 | MGnify/ENA primary metagenome ERZ652865 (study PRJEB26926, sample SAMN06164773) | human gut metagenome | biome: ENVO:00009003; feature: ENVO:2100002; material: ENVO:00002003...
CGAGATCATGCCTAGTCTCGTGGGCTCGGAGATGTGTATAAGAGACAGGTCAAATGCACAAGAATCAATAACCGATTCTTTAGGTTGTTATGAAAGTTCCAGTGTCAAGTTTTGTTCCTATAAGGAAGCCTATCTTAAAAATGATATGGCAGGTGTCGTTAGACTTGATGAATTTGAAGTCAGTTATGACAACTTAGGGAAAGCATATACCGTATATGTCAGATTTGATTCAAGTATAGTAAATGCAGAAGTAAAATACGTGCGTGGCTCCGTTTCAGAGGGGTATCTATATGACGGTGTTGTCAAAAACAGTAGAGACCAAGAAAAAGTTACTGTATTTTGTAAAAACAAATTAAGCCTTTATACTCAAAATCATGGGGTGGCTTCTAAAAGTATTATTAAGGACTATGAAAAAGAGGGTATCAACCTTATTTTCCCTAAAACATATATAATATCTTCTGTCGTTCCTATCAAGAACTAAAGTTGTTTTAAAATTGAATTAAATCCCCCTAAATCAGCCGGACTAAGTTCCGGCTTTTTTATTAGTCCGTTTTTAGGGTCTATAAGCAATGGCAATGCCTCTGCGAGTAACTTCTTAAAGACTTGTTTAGTTTTCGCTTTAGACGATTTATAGAGGTGATTTATTACGGTAAACTTGTAACCTTTTCCAAGCCAGTCCCAAGTGAACACATATTGCTGGGGAATGTCATCAATAGACAGGTCGTTAAAATAGGTATCAATGATAAGTTGTACACCCTCTGTCCTTATGGCTACCGCTTCATCGAACATTTCAATATAGGGAACAACGATTGTTCCAAGTTTAAATTCTGTTGGTTCTTTTCTCCTTTTCATATTAAGCCACTGATTTTCTGATTTGCTTGTATGTATAACGTGTGTCAGCGCAGCAGAGGAAGCAGTTAAATCGGTCTGAATTGCTGACGTCTCTCAAATTGTATCTATACACAAACTCATCAACGTATTTCTGCAAATACTTTTTGAGCAGAGTTCTGTATGTACCTTTGACCATACGCTTGAAATGCGTCCAAGCTCCCTCTATTCTGTTGGTTGTTATATGTTCATAGCTGTATAGTTTCTTACTGTGGTCAACGTAGAAACGGGTATAAGTAAAGCCTATTTGATTGTAGGCATCATTCTCATCTGTATATATGATTGCATCGGGGTGTATGTATTCTTTAATGAATGCAGACAGGGTATCGGATTTTGTATCAGGTGTTACCCGTGCATTCATCAGATTTTCCCGTTGTATCATTCCAACGACAGGTGCTTTGTCCTTGTGGGAGCGTCCTTGTGAATGAGGTACTTTCTTATCCCAATGACGATTTCCGTTTCTTCCGCCAACAAGAGTTTCGTCTATTTCAACAGTTTCTTCTAAGAAGTTCTCATTGGCGAGGCGCATTGCATGACGTATTTTATGCAACATATACCATGCTGTCTTTTGCGTTACTTCTATATCATTTGCGAGTTGATAGGAAGAAAGACCTGTTTTGTGATTGGTGACAAGCCAAATGGCGATAAACCATTTACGCAAACTTATCTTTGTCTTTTCAAACATCGTACCTGTACGAACGGTAAAGTTCTTACCTGTATTCTTACAGCGATATTTGCCACTTTTCAATTTATAAACTTTAGAGGTCTTGTCAAATGGTGAAACAGGTTTTCCATGCCAATTAATGGCTTCAAGATGTTTAATACAGGCTTCTTCCGTAGGAAAGAGTTCATAAAGAGCCATGATTGATTTAGCATTAAGTTCAAACGGGTCTTTCATAAGGCTGTCCTCCAAACTTTTAATGATGTTACAATTTACAAAGATTGATTTGTTCAACAATGAGTTCACGGAGAAAATCTTGATAAAAATCTGATAATCTCCTGTGCGTATAACGAAAAAGTAGAAGGCGGAGTAAGTCGGATTTGAGTTAAATGATGTGAAGATGGTATGGAAAGATACGTTATATAGTTGTCATGCTAATATAATCGAAATCTTTCTGCACAATATTTCAACAACATGGCAATAACAAAAGCCGATACAAGTATGTTTTCGGCTTTTGTTTTGACAATAAAGGAAAGAGAATAGTTAAATAAATAGAAAAGACTGGTTCGGGGATTTCCCGACTCCAGCCTTTTCTATGATTTTCCAGTGTAGATATGTATATCAGTACCTAATATTTTATCACGTCATACTGTGTATCTGTCAGATTGACAATCTCTGCCTGTAAGCGAAGTTTGCAACGCTTCAAAGAAAAATCTTTGGACAAATTGACCGTATGTTCCATATAACCATCAATCCTATTCTCCGGTATATTCTGTGACATACTATATCGCTCACTCACCCCTACTATGGAGTATCCTACATTTACCCACGGCATTTCCAGAATAGCAGATACGTTCCCGCTGTGCTCCGGCGTGTAAGGTAATTGGTCTTTATAACTCTTGGAAGTGGGATCAGTCAAGTCAATAGCTTTCTGAAAGGTATATCCACCGGATATGACAAGTGTGATATTTTTGCTCAATGAAGTCGCTGCTGCCAAAGTAGCATCTATTCCTGTGGCACGAACTTTTCCATAGTTAGCCATCTTCCAGGCATAGGTGGTGGGGAATGCAACAATTTTATCGGTTACATCATTATAATAACCATCGATAGTAACCGAAAAATAATTGAGGAAAGACACAAAAGGCTTGCTCCATGTTATCCCAATATTATATTCATTGGCCTTTTCGGGACGCAGGCTCCTATTACCCAATCGATAATAATACAAATCATTGAATGTAGGCGTACGGAAAGTACTTTTATACATCAATCGCAAAAAGAACAACTGTTCCTGCCATGGCTGTAAACTGACTGTAAAAGAGGGTGCCAAACGCTGAAAATCAGCAGGTGCATCACCTACCTTCACCCGTTCTGTAATATTTGTATAAATCAACGAGCCGGTAGCGGTTACCATACCTTGCCGGTAACGTGCATTGAAGGCTGTCAGTGAAGTATATCTTGTAGGGAAAGGGCAGTCAGGCAAATTACTGCGCAACTTATTAATGGCTCCGTCTTGTGCCAAAGATAAAGATAAAGCATTCCATGGACGGTATAATGCGGTTGCCGACAGATAATACTCGTCTTGCCGATGAACGGCACGATACAGACCATCTGCATATTCATTACCCTCATCTTCATACTTATTCCACCCATGATTATACTTAGCTTGTACCTGCATAGACCATCGCGGCGAGAATTGCTTTTTATAGCGTACTTGTACAAACGAGTTTTCATCCCAAAGTGTCTCATCCGAAATCGGATTATAAAGTGTAACCGCTCCGGGTAATCCTCGTTTTGAATAGAAGTAATAGGCTTTCAATTCCAGATTACTGCTATCCTTGAAAGTATGGAATAAAGTAGGTTCAGCCTGATAGCTGTAAATGGCTGAATTATTGCGTTTCTCTTCCGTCACATATTTTCCATTGACTAATGTGAACGGGTAATTCCCATCAGCCCGCATATAATTGGTATCCAATGAAAGCCGGGTACGGTTACCCAGTTTTTGCCACCAACGAAATGAGGGACTGACATAACCGAAAGAGCCACCTCTCATCTGTACCCTGAATGCCGAGCTACGTCCATCGTCAAAATGAGGTTTCTCCGTTTCAATACTTAACACACCTGCCGATGCATACATACGCGCCGATTGCAATAAATCTTCCGGCTGACCGATATTCAGAGAGAGTACAGAGACATTGTCCAATGGAAAACGACCAATGTCTATTTGCCCCGCCTGACAGTTACTCACAACAACTCCGTCATAGCTGACAGCCGTATGCGCCGCTCCCATATTGCGGATAGAAACTGTTTTCAAACCACCTATCCCTCCGTAGTCCTTTACATTAGCACCAGCAAAACGACGGACAGCATCAGCCATATTCTGTATACCCAGTTGGCTAATGTCCTGTTGCGACAAAGTCTGAATAGGAACTGCTGAAGTTATTTTATTGGGCAGTTTACGGGCTGTCACAGTAACTTTATCTATTTGGTGTACCTTCCCCGTAATTGTATCCGACACCGCCTCCTGCGCTGAAAGAGAAAGCGTAGCAAAATAGAAAAGACAGGCACAACATCCCCCCAGCACTTTGGTTAGCAATGTCATAATGATTACTAAAGATTATCTTAAAACATTTTACACACTGCCCGCTTTCCTCGAACGGACAATTTTTCGACTTTGTTTTGCAGGTCTTCTGACTTATTCCTGATGTATCGCCTTCCCATTCCTAATAGAACAGTGGCATAAGAATGATACACCCTCAACGAAATTCACAGCAGCGGGACTGTCCGGGACTTTCACCCGATTCCCTTTTCATCTGTTCCCCGAACAAGGAGACAGAACAAAACGCCGCAAAGATAAGAATATATGTGATATGTCTACCAATCTTATAACAGTTTTTTCAAAAAAACACCGATATCTCTCCCAAAGAATTCCGGCTACAAAAACCATTGCAAGAAGTTTCGTCAAAATAAAATAAATCCAGTCGTTTTTAACTGCCATTTTATTAACTTTGTTAGCGTAATTAAAAGTAAACCGCCATGAAATATAAATTATTAGTTCTTGACGTAGACGGAACGCTTCTCAACAATGAGAAAGAAATAAGCAAACGCACGCTTGCATCATTGCTTAAAGTACAACAAATGGGAACACGTATCGCATTGGCTTCCGGCAGACCTACATACGGTCTCATGCCATTAGCAAAAATACTGGAACTGGGTAATTATGGAGGTTTTATTGTTTCTTACAACGGTTGTCAGATAATCAACGCACAAAACGGAGAAATCTTGTTTGAGCGACGAATTAACCCGGAAATGCTGCCTTATTTAGAGAAGAAAGCACATAAAAACGGCTTCGCCATATTCACTTACCACGATGATACTCTATTGACAGATAGTCCCAACAATGAACATATCCGCACCGAAGCCAAACTGAATAACCTGAAAATCATTAAGGAAGAAGATTTCTCCATAGCCATAGACTTTGCACCATGCAAATGTATGTTGGTTAGTGACGACGAAGAAGCATTGACCGGATTGGAAGAGCATTGGAAAAGGCGTTTAAACGGAACTTTGGATGTTTTTCGTTCAGAACCATACTTTTTAGAGGTCGTGCCATGCGGAATTGATAAAGCAAACACCTTAGGTGCTTTATTGTCACATCTGAACATCACTCGTGAGGAAGTTATTGCCATTGGAGACGGAGTATGCGATGTCAACATGCTTCAAATAGCCGGTTTAGGCATAGCCATGGGACATTCGCAAGACTCTGTAAAAGTTTGCGCCGACTACGTGACGGCTTCCAACGAAGAAGACGGTGTCGCCCAGGCAGTTGAAAAAATGATTTTGGCAGAAGTTCATGCCTCAGAAATACCTCTCGACCTGCTAAACGCACAAGCACGCCATGCCCTGATGGGCAACTTGGGCATCCAATACACCTACGCTTCGGAAAATCGCATAGAAGCAACCATGCCCGTAGACCATCGCACCCGTCAGCCTTTCGGTATTCTGCACGGTGGCGCAACCCTTGCACTTGCCGAAACCGTTGCCGGACTCGGCTCCATGATTACTTGCCAGCCCGATGAAATAATTGTGGGCATGCAAGTCAGTGGAAATCATATTTCCTCCGCACATGAAGGAGATACCGTACGAGCAGTAGCCACCATCGTACATAAAGGGCGTTCATCTCATGTATGGAATGTAGACGTATTTACTTCTACTAATAAACTTGTCTCTTCTGTCAGAGTAGTAAACAGCGTATTAAAAAAAAGATAAGTTGACAAAGCACATAATACGGTAGTTTGTTAAAAATCGGCTTTGCCTGAGAAGTTGCCCAAGATTATTCACAAATGGGCGATAGAAAGTTTGTCACAAGAATGTAAATCATAACACATTCCTTCATTAATTTTGAAAGGTATGCACATATCATGAGACTCACTTTCCACTCCAGTAGATGCCAACAAATAGCTTTCGTCATCCCTATTAATATGCTCCTTGAGCAAGCATATCCCCATAAATGCAAAAAGCGTGCAACTCATTGAGCTGCACGCTTTTGCTTATTGTTTATTATCTGTATCCTTATCGGAATCATTTGACTTCCTCAAAGATAATTACTACTGTATATCAGTGTATTGTATATAACTTGGTACAAATATGATTACTTTACTTCGTTTACTCTATATTTCAGCCTTAGCGAGAATAGAAAAGCTACCGCAAAAACTTTAACCTAGTTTAACTATGCTGTTTTTGACGATTTCTATTTTCTCTTGTTTTCAGATAGTCTTCGATATTTTCTCTTATTATGCTTTTATTTTCATAAGCTATTGATTTGCAAAACGGTATCTATTTTTTTCTTTCGTTTTTTATGAAAAAGTGTTATACCTTTGCATTGAGAAATAAAAAACAATAGGCATGAAGCAAAAACAATATATACTCCATTCTTTGACAATAGAGGTCATTGCGGTGTTGCTGGCTTCAATGATTGCATTTCAAATATGCAATATGCTTAGCATACGAATGAGTTTGCTTCCGTTCGTTATAGCTGTCGGATATGTGATACTGAAACTTCTATATCATCTTTGCATCTCTATAGCAAGATACATTATAGAAACTCCTTTGTCACATTTGGCATTAGCCGATGAAGTGACAGATAAAAAGACTTCGGCTGTTGCATCCTTACATACCCAAGATTGTGTAGAAGTACAAAAAAGGCGTATGGAATTATTCCATTATGAATACCAGCATGAGCAACAACAATACAAGCAACAAAAAGAAAGAAAAGAAGACGAGAAATTAAATGCTATCCTGAAATATACACGAGACACATTCAAGCGTTTTGATTTGGACGAAACAGAGATTTTCCAGATTTGCGAATCTGTCCGCTATTTTGTGACTAATCGCCAAGTGCTTTCTATGACCGAGATTCATATTAAGAAACATAGTTCGCTCACACAAATCTCTTTAAAGAATTTTGCTTGGAACATCGCTTTCCAATATAATATAGGTGGAGATATAACTACATCATTTGTGATGGCAACATTTGCCGAATGGTTTACCAACTCCACGTTTGACACCGTAAGAAAGAATCTGCGGACTACTACGGGTCGACATAAAATTGAAATTGACGAAAATATCCTATCGAAATACGGTATTTAAGCCATTTTTCGCTTCCTGATAATAATTATTATCGGAAGTTGCTTATGTTATCAGACTATTTATATAAATTTGCTCTTGAATTAAAACATTTTACCTCATGGCTAATTTGAACAGACTAAAAGTAGTACTTGCAGAACAACAGAAAACAGGAAAATGGCTTGCAGAACAGATTGGTAAATCCAATTGCACTGTGAGTAAATGGTGTAGTAATTCTGTTCAACCAGACCTCAAAACCCTTAATGATATAGCTAATGTTCTTGATATTGACGTGAAAGATTTGATTGTTAGCAGTAATAAATCCTAAAACAATTTATTATCATGGAAGTAAACAAGAAAGAACTCAAAGAACAAGAGATACGTACTTTGTTCATTACCCCTGCACTCCAACAAAAAGGCTGGGCGGTAAGCGTAAATATGCGTGAAGAGTATTATTTCACGGATGGTCGAGTACTTGTTGTTGGCAACCAACATTCAGTAGCAGAAGGAAAAAAGGCTGATTATCTATTATACCATAAAGGTAAGCCCATTGCAGTAGTAGAAGCCAAAGACAATAAACACGCTGTTGGTGGTGGTATTCAACAAGCTATGGATTATGCCCAAATCCTTGACTTGAAATTTGCGTATTCCAGTAATGGAGATGCTTTCTTGGAACATGATTTTATCACAGGGAAAGAAACCGAAATCAAGTTAGAAAATTTCCCGACAGAAGAAGAACTATACAATCGTTATCTTGCATCCAAGAACTATACATCGGATGAACTTAACATAATAGAAACACCGTTTTATTATGATGCCCATAGCCATGAGCCAAGATATTACCAACGTATAGCGGTTGACCGTACAGTGGAAGCCATTGCAAGAGGACAACAGCGTGTACTTGTCGTAATGGCTACCGGTACTGGTAAGACTTTTACTGCTTTCCAGATTATCCATCGTCTCCATAAAAGCGGAGCAAAGAAAAAGATTCTTTATCTTGCAGACCGAAATATCCTCATTGACCAAACAATGGTGCAAGACTTCAAACCTTTCAAGAAGTTTATGACTAAGATAACTTCTGTTGGAGAAGGTGAAGAAAAAATTGATTCATCATACGAGGTATATATGGCTTTATACCATCAACTAGTCGGAAAAGAGGGCAAGCCAGATCCGTTTTTGGAGGTGCAGCCAAACTTCTTTGATTTGATTATCGTTGACGAGTGCCATCGTGGTAGCGCAAAGGACGATTCTGCATGGCGCAAAGTATTGGAGTATTTCAGCTCGGCTACCCAAATCGGTATGACTGCTACCCCGAAAGCTGATGAAGGAGCAAACAACTTGGATTATTTCGGAGAGCCGGTATATACCTATTCCCTTCTTCAAGGAATCCAAGATGGTTTCTTGGCTCCATATCGGGTTACTGCCGACTTCATCAACGTTGATTTGCAGGGCTGGACTCCCGATGAAGGTGAAATAGATTTATTAGGAAAGGAGATTGAACAGAAATTATATCAAAGACAGAATATAGGTCGTGACCTTGCCATTAAGTTAAGGCGTAAAGTAGTAGCACACAGGATTACCCAAATGTTATACGACATCGGTCGTATGACAAAGACAATCGTGTTCTGTTCAGATATTGAGGAAGCCGCCGAAATGCGAACACTGCTTATCAACATGAATAGCGATTTATGTAAAAAATCTCCTTACTACGTAACACGCATTGTCGGAGAGGACAAAGAGGGGAAGAAGCAGTTAGACAACTTTATCAGTGTTGACGAACCTTATCCGGTAATTGTTACTACCTCCGAACTTCTATCTACAGGAGTGGACTGCAAAACTTGTGGCTTAATCGTCATTGATAAAGAAATTGGCTCTATGACGGAATTTAAGCAAATCATTGGGCGTGGCACACGACTTAGAAAAGACAAAGGCAAGTGGCATTTGGAAATCCTCGACTTCCGCAATGCTACCGCAAAATTCAAAGACCCGTCATTTGACGGCGACCCTGAACCACCCAAAGGCAGTGGAAAAAAGCCGAAGCCATATCCGCCTGTTCCCTCAAATCCTCCAACAGCTCACGAACCTCGTGAAAAGTATCTTATCAATGGAAAGGATATTCGTATTGCTCATGAGATAGTATCTGTTTTGGGAGAGGATGGCAAAACCATGAGAACGGAAAGTGTTCAGTCCTTTGCGAGAAAGCAACTGTTGCGACACTATCAAAGTTTGGATGATTTCGTACAAACGTGGACTGAAGCAGAACGCAAACAGGCGGTTATGGATGAGTTAAAGGAATATGCCATCTTGATAGACGCAGTACGTGAAGCAAATCCGGCATTGAAAGATGCCGATATCTTCGATGTGATATGTCACGTTGCATTTGACCAACCACCATTGACAAGAAAAGAGAGGGCAAACAATGTAAAGAAACGTAATTACTTTGGAAAGTACGAAGGTAAAGCTCGTGAAGTATTGGAGGCTCTTCTTGACAAATATGCGGAGAATGGCATTCTTGATTTTGAAAAGGCAAACATCTTAGAGATACCGCCATTCAATAGCATTGGGAAACCTACCAAAATCATAAAACTATTTGGTGGCAAAGTCGCCTTTGAACAAGCCATCAGAGAATTGGAATATCAAATATATAAATCAGCTTAAAAATGGCAGTAAATAATATCATAAAGCGAATCCAGAATATCATGCGTCAAGACGCAGGTATCAATGGTGACGCACAAAGAATTGAACAGATGACTTGGATGTTCTTCTTGAAAGTCTATGACACACAAGAAGAAACATGGGAATGGAAAGATGAGAAATACAAGTCCATTATCCCCGAGGATTTGCGTTGGCGTAACTGGGCAATAGATAAAAAAGACGGTGAAGCATTGACGGGAGAAGCCCTACTCTCTTTCGTCAATGAGAAACTGTTTCCTACCTTGAAGAATCTCCCGATAGATGCCAATACCCCAAGAGCTAAAAGCATTGTTCAAGAAACATTTGCAGACTTGAACCAGTATATGAAGAATGGAACGCTTCTGCGCCAAGTGGTCAACATTGTAAACGAAATCGAATTTGACGATGCTGACGACCGTCACACATTCGGAGATATTTATGAGGGAATTTTGAAAGATCTGCAATCGGCAGGAAATGCCGGAGAGTTCTACACACCACGTGCATTGACTGATTTTATTGTGATGATGCTCGACCCGAAATTGGGCGAAACCTTTGGCGACTTCACCAGTGGAACGGGAGGCTTTCTCACCTCGGCACTTAAATATATGGGCAGGAATATTGGCTCTGCGGCAGATGGAGAAAAACTGCAAAATGCCGTTGTAGGTCAGGAATGGAAACCGTTGCCCTACCTTTTGAGCATCACAAACCTGCTGCTCCATGATATTGAAGCTCCCAACATAACCAACTGTGATTCGCTTGGAACGAATGTTACTGATTTCAAGGAAAGCGACAAGGTTGATGTTATCGGCATGAATCCTCCGTATGGTGGTAGCACGGAAGACAGCGTAAAAAGCAACTTCCCAGTACAGTACCGTTCAAGTGAAACTGCGGATTTGTTTATCGCCCTTATCATGTATCGCCTCAAAGCTGGTGGACGGTGCGGTGTGATTATCCCTGATGGTTTCTTATTTGGTACGGATGGAGCAAAACTTGCACTTAAAGAAAATCTCCTTCGCAAGTTCAATCTACATACAATCATCCGTTTGCCGGGTTCTATATTCTCTCCATACACATCTATTGCAACCAACATCCTTTTCTTTAATAATGAAGAAGCCGAAGGTTGCGAAGAAGGATTCAAGACCAAAGAAACATGGTTCTATCGTCTTGATATGCCGGAAGGGTACAAACACTTCTCAAAGACCAAACCAATGAAGGTGGAGCATACCCTACCTATTCAGGAATGGTGGAAAGACAGGAAAGAAATTATCAGTGACGAAGTGGGTGAAAAGAGCCGTGTGTTCACTGCCCAACAATTGATAGACTTGGATTGCAATTTTGATCAATGTAAGTTCCCGAAAGAGGAAGAAGAAATACTCCCTCCAGCAGAACTGCTCAAACAATATTTTGAAAAACGTGCTGCGCTTGACCATGAAATAGACAAAACGCTTTCCGAAATTCAAAAGATTCTCGGCATTGACATAAAATCGTGTAACTGATAATTGTGAAGTGATATGAAAGATTTGACCATCTCAAACATAGAAAGACAAAATGTACTTAACAACCGTTTTGCGGTCAGCAAAGTACAGGAGCATCTTGACATTGAAGGAATGCTCTTTGAGGGAGAGTATCGCTTTACAAAAAAAATGGTTGCCGATTTCTACGAAGTAGAAGAACGAACCATAGAACGCTATTTGGAAAAACATTCAGATGAATTAGCAGCTAACGGTTATGTTTTATGTAAAGGTAAACATCTGAAAGAGTTAAAGTTACAATTTGCTCCCGTCATAAATGTCGGGAGCAAAACGACCCAACTTGGATTGTTTAATTTCCGCTCATTCTTGGATATGGGTATGTTGCTTACAGAGAGTGAGAAAGCAAAAAAAGTACGTAGCCTTATCTTGGATTTCGTGATTACCACCATCAATGAAAAGACGGGTGGCGGAACAAAATACATAAACCGCAGAGATGTACATTATCTTCCTGCTGCAATCACAGAAGAAAACTATCGCAAGAATCTCACTTCTGCCATCAATCAATATGTGGACGGACATCCCACATACAAATATCCTCAAATTACAGACTTTATATATAAGGCTGTATTCAAGGAGAATGCTAAGGAGTATCGGGAAGTATTGAAGTTGGATTCCAAAGACAATGTTCGACACACGCTGTATTCAGAGGTTTTATTGGTTATTTCTTCTTTTGAAAACGGTGTGGGGGCAGCTCTCAGTGAACGGTTTAAAGAAAATGGTGGCAGGTTACTTACCATTGACGAGGTAGAGCGCATTGTGAATGAACTTGCCGAACATCCGATGCAGAAACCTTATTTAAATGATGCCAGAACCAAAATGGCTTCAAGGGATTTCAGTTTCCGGGATGCGTATCATGGTAATATAGCAGATTATCTGCAAGCTGTTACTCCTGAAGAGTTTGAACGATTCATCGGTGACCAGTCTATTGATTTTGACCGTATCTTAGCGGACAATAAAGATGTGCTTAAACGCTTAAAGCAGGCAGAAGATGAGTGAGGAAATTGTTTATATAGACTACGATGAAGCCTTAACCATCTATGGCAAAATGATTGATGCTAGCGATGGTGGCTTTGAAGGAGTGCGTGATGAAGGTGGCATTCGTGCTACATTGGATTTTGTACAAAATGATTTATACTATCCGACCTTTGCAGAAAAACTGACCTATCTGATGTATAGATTCTGTTCTGGGCATTTCTTCAATGATGGGAATAAGCGTATTGCGCTGACTTTGGGAGCTTACTTCTTACACAAGAATAATTACTACTGGCACGCTTGCATCTGTATGCGTACATTGGAATCTATCATTTATCATGTGGCAGCATCGAATATCAACCAAGATTTGCTGCTACGCATCGTCAATAGCTTTTTGACAAGTAAAGATTATGACGAAGAACTGAAAATAGATATTGCCAATGCCATGAGCAAAGGAGAGTTAGGAATACAAGGGGAGGATTACGAAAAAGATTAAATATGAAAACTATAAAAATTATCTTATTACTGTTCTGTATTATTTTAGGAATTAACGCTAAAGCACAAACAGTAGGTTATACTTATAAAGCACTCGCAGCTGAAGGTTGCAATATGAAATACAGTGTGGCTAAGCAAGACACCATTTATTCTATAGTAGCCACAGTACGTTCAGACAGAATGAATTTCCTCACTAAACCAACCATGAAAATTAGAACATTCACAGGTAAATATCTTGAACTAAGAGGAACTGTGATTGGGAATGGAAGTCAATCTGCTGGTGTTATAAGTGGAAATATTGTAATACCAATCACAGAAATTAGTTCTACTGCTCAATTTAGAATTACTCCACAGCAGTTTGAAATTTTGAATGAAGGTGTGGCAAAAATTCGTTTGTCTATGACTCCTATGAATCATGAACGTACTTTCAAAAAAGATAAGATAGGGAAAAAGTTATATCAGTTCTATCTGAATGAAAAACAAAAAGACGAAAACTTCTAAATCAGTTAGAATAAGATGAACGGAAAACAATTAAAAAACAGCATACTCCAGTGGGCGATACAGGGAAAACTTGTACCGCAAGACCCTAATGACGAACCGGCATCGGTACTTCTTGAACGTATCAGAGCTGAAAAAGCCCGACTGGTCAAGGAAAAGAAAATCAAAAAAGACAAAAACGAATCTATCATTTACCGTGGTGACGATAATTCCTATTATGAGAAGTTTCTCCCTACCGGAGAGGTGAAGTGCATCGATGAGGAGATTCCGTTTGAGATTCCAAATGGGTGGCAATGGGAAAGAATTGGCAATATTTTTGAAACAACAAGTGGTTCTACGCCATTAAGTAGGAATCCAGATTATTATAAAAATGGCAATATCAATTGGGTACGTACAACAGACTTGAACAATGGAATTTTGAACAAAACCGAAATACAAATAACCTCGAAAGCAATTATAGACTACAATCTTTCTATTTTACCCCAAACCTCAGTGTGTGTTGCAATGTATGGTGGTGCTGGGACAATAGGCAAACACTGTATCTTGCATTTTGATACAACTATAAACCAATCTGTATGTGCCATCCAGCCTAATGGATTTTGTAATATGGATTACATCCATACTTTTATTGAATATCAAAGACCATTTTGGATGGATTTTGCAGCAGGTTCAAGAAAAGATCCCAACATAAATCAACTCATTATTAAGCACTGCTTGTTACCTATTCCACCACAAGAAGAACAACTACGCATTGTTACAAAATTAAATCAGTTATACCCATATATTTATCAATATGGAAATAGTCAAAATAGACTCAACCAAATAAATAAAGAAATATGGCATAGTTTAAAAAAGTCCATTCTTCAAGAGGCAATACAAGGTAAATTAGTTCCACAGATTGCAGAGGAAGGTACAGCCCAAGAATTACTTGAACAAATACGGCAAGAGAAATTGCAACTTGTCAAAGAAGGCAAACTTAAAAAGTCTGCTTTAACCGATTCCATTATCTTCCGTGGTGACGATAACAAGTATTATGAGCAGGTAGGCAATGAGAACATTGATATAACAGAAGAAATACCTTTTGATTTACCTGAAAACTGGACTTGGGTTAGATTTGGTCAATACGTAAGAATGTCTATCGGAAAGACACCACCGCGAGGGGAAACCAAGTATTGGGCGAATGGTAAATATCCTTGGGTTTCTATTTCAGATATGTCTGATTATGGATTGGTTACAACGACAAAAGAATCTGTTTCAGAATATGCCAAAAGTTTATTTGGAGAAATATCTCCTGTCGGAACTTTAATAATGAGTTTTAAGTTAACGGTAGGCAGGAGTTCTCTTCTAAATACTTCGGCATATCATAATGAAGCAATTATATCCATATATCCTTTTGTAGATAAAAATTATCAAGCAAGGAATTTTCTGTTTCACATTTTGCCGATTATATCTAATCTTGGAGATACCAAAGATGCCATAAAAGGTAAAACACTAAATTCTAAGAGTTTGAACAATCTTTTATTGCCACTTCCGCCTCTTAATGAACAAGGGCGAATAGTGGCTATGATAGAATTATTATTTGATAAGTTGAAATAAATTATTTATTTGACAAGTTATACGTTGCTGTTCAGACAATGGCGGAATACCGATTGGTAGCTTGTAGAATAAATCCTTATTGAGGTGCGGAATTGCTGCACCTCTTTTTGAATTTCTCAATGCCTCTTTATAGAACAAGATGAAAGCCAAAATATAAGGCTTCCACATAACCGAAGAAAGCCATAGCTGTTTGAATGTGCTTCCCATATATCCATCTTGTGGAATAGAAAAAACTTCACCTGAATTTTCACCATCCACAAGAATGATATTATCTCCAGCATAGACAAATCTGCCTTTTTCTATAATGGTTTCAGATGATTTTCCACGTAGGAACTTTGCATCAAGGCAAATGCCCTTTCCGTTTCTTTTTTCACCGTCTGTTAGTTGGCATATATCTTTCAAGCGTAACACAATCCAGCTATTGGGATATTCAAAAGGAAGTTCAACTTCAACGATTTGCTCATTTATTCTCTCATAATACTTGTTACAGTTTTAATCTTTTCAACGATTCGAGTTTGTTCCTTTAAAGGGGGAACAGGGATTAAGTATCTGTTCAATCGCACCATTGTCAAGGTTGCTACTGTAGTTCCATCAGACTCTGATAAATATTGGTTTGCAAAAGCAGACGATTTAAAAAATAATTTCAAATAATACGGATTCAAGCGAAAAGGATTACCTATACATAAAACACTACCGTCCTTGTAATAGAAAGGATTGTTTGTTTCAACAACATAAGTTTTACCAAGTGTCCCAACTGCCGTCATCATTAGGTCTCCAATTTGCGGAACTCCGCTTTTAGAGAACTCATCGTATAACGATTGTTCTATAAACAAATCGTTATCAACATGACCCCAATCAGCCATTTTACCAATTTCTCTTGCTCGATAAAATGGAATTCCAGAAGAACGCCAATCTCTTTCGTGTACTCTTCGAGCAGACCAAATATTTAAGACACTTCCTATTCTACACCATTTCCAATCATCAGGTATTTCAAATGGTATTTCATCAGTAATATCCTGCTCTGTTTTACCAACCTTCTCGAAGTACTTGTTATCGTCACCTTTATAGATAACAGAATCGGTCAAGGCAGACTTCTTTAACTTGCCTTCTTTTACAAGTTTTTGCTTTTCCTGTCGTATCTGTTCAAGCAGTTCTTGAGCTGTACCTTCATCGACGAATTGAGGGACAAGCCGACCCTGAATAGCCTCTTGCAAAATACTCTTTTTAAGAGCGTCATAAAGCGAAGAATTCAAAAGATTTAGCTTTTCTTGTACTTTATCATATTTCTCGACAATGGGAAATACTTTTTTAAGTATATCAGTTATATCATTCTTTACTGCTGTAGGCGGTAGTGGAATCAACAAACTTTTCAGTTTGTTAGCAGAGAGTCCAGGCATAGCCGTTCCAACAGAAGCTAAATTATTACTTTCCTTTTGTAGGTACATGAAATAAAACACATACTCACATATGCCATCAACAAGTGGTCTCAATCTATGTACATGATTTTGAAGACAAATATCATAATCATAGTTCCAAATTGCAGAACGACCGTAACCCGCACCACCTTCACAAACAAGCAAATCACCTTTTGTGGCAGAACAGGATTTAATTTCGTCCTCTGTAAAATTCATAACTTTTACATTGTCAAGGACGAAATACCCCCAATAAAGATTGGATGTAGTTATAAATTTCTGTGGTGTTCCACCACTTTTGTTACTACTACTTTGCTGTTTTCCACTTGTATGATTGAAAATGTTACCGATGCGTTCCCATTCCCATCCATTCGGAATCTCAAACGGAATCTCATCATCAATACATTTCACTTCCCCCGTAGCGAGGAACTTCTCATAATAGGAACTCAATGAATTAGGCAATACCATACATTATTATGATAACGAATTGTTTAACTAATAATGTATCTGACATGAACATTGAAAATTTTGAAACGTATCTTCGTCAAGGGAATATGGCGGAGAACACAATTGCAGCTTATCTCTATGCCGTAAAAGAGTATTATTCCCGGCACAAAGAATTGAACAAGCGCAATTTACTTGTGTATAAAACCTATCTCATTGAGAAATTCAAGCCTAAGACAGTTAATCTTCGTATTCAGGCAATGAACAAGTATCTTGATAGCATGGGAAAATCTCGTTTGAGATTAAAATCCGTCAAAGTGCAGCAGCGGAGTTACTTGGAAAATGTAATCAGTAATGCCGACTACGCTTTTCTAAAAAACAAACTAAAAAAGGAGGAAAACCAAGAATGGTATTTCGTAGTTCGTTTCCTCGCAGCAACAGGAGCAAGAGTCAGTGAACTAATCCAAATGAAGGCTGAACACGTGCAGATGGGTTATTTTGACATCTACACCAAAGGTGGCAAAATACGTCGTATTTACATTCCGAAGTCCTTGCGCAAGGAAGCCACAGAATGGCTTAGCAAAGTCAATCGTACCACCGGCTATCTTTTTCTTAATCGCTTTGGTGAGCGTATCACTACAAGAGGGATTGCGCAACAGTTGAAAAACTACGCAGCCAAATACGGATTGAATGAGAAAGTGGTTTACCCCCATTCATTCCGTCATCGCTTTGCTAAAAATTTCTTGGAGAAGTTCAACGATATTTCTCTACTTGCTGACCTGATGGGACATGAAAGTATTGAAACAACTCGTATTTATTTGAGGCGTAGCAGTGCCGAACAACAAGAGATTGTTGATAAGGTCATAACATGGTGATGTATTTGGAAGGTTGGTCAATCCATCCTTCCAATTCCTTAAAAGAACTTCATATAGATTATCAATCCTCCCAATGTCAAACAGAAATACGCATACAATATCCAGAATCCGACAACGGCACATTTGGCTATTTTGCCATTAAGAGAAAACGAAGTTTCAGATTTCACACATTTATGGACTTCTTTCCAGTGATTCGTATGAAGTGTCTTCAATTCTGTTATCTGCTTCTCAAATAAAGATTTTTCTTCTTCAATCAATTTATTGCGATATTCTGTAAGAATAGACTTGTCTTCATCGCTAAGTTTGACATTTACAACAGTATTCTCTGCCTGAATAATTGCACGGCTAATAGTATCAGGGATATTGTCGGATGTTTTCACTGCAGCATTAAGAACCTGTGCTGATTCTTCAAAAGTTAACACTGAAGCATCTACAAATGCTTTTATCTGTTTCAATTCTTGGATAACATCTTTGATGTCCTTAATCTGATTCGTGAGATTTACAAGCTCGGTTTCAAAATCAACACGATTTTCAATTTTGCTAATGTTATCATCACTATCTATGCTCTTGCTACCCTGCACAGGCAAAGAAGATTGGTCATATTTACTTTTACGCATGGTTATATGTGATTATAAATGAAATACTATCTACCCCTGCTACGTTTAATCGGTTTGCAGAGCCATTTTGCCATTTTTGCACAACGAACAGCCCAGTTACGCTCATCATCGTCCTTATCTTTACCCCATCCGCTACCGGGACTGCCACCACCTCCGCTTGAAGCCGCCATAGAAGTGGCTACATCCAAATATCCGGCAAATAGTAAGGCGGCAACTTTGAATAAATTGGTCTGTTTGACTTCTTCATCAAGGCTTCCAAACTCTTCGTCAAAGACAGACTTAACCATATCTGGTATATCAGCCTCGAGTTGTTCTCCATCCACTGTTATGGAATAGTGGTAAATAGAAGGCTTTGATTGTGGCATCACCTCTTTATTATTATGCGCCATCGTTTGAGTACATACTTCCTTTGACTGAATTGCAGTTTGTTTATCAGAAGCATGTAATCCCACCCAAGTCGCTTCAATTTTTGATGGCATCAATTTTCGACTTTTACCCAATATCGAGGATTTATAAATAGAGTTCCCTTTTCGTATAGCGTACCCTTTGACCACTTCCTTATCGTCCTTTATCAACTTAATATCGTACCCCTTAGCGTTTAACATTTGGCTATAAGTTTCCCAATCAAATTCTGGCATAGCTTTCAATATTGCGATGCAGTCTTCACTGATTTGCTGAATATTCTCATCACGACGTTGCACGGATTGCACCCAGCCACGTCTCTCATTGATGATGTTGGCAGCATGAACGGCACGTTCACCAATATAATGCGCATCGTTTGTCTTGCCCATATTGTCTATGCGGTTAGCTACAATATGCAAGTGAGGGATACCACTTTTGCTGTCGGTGTGTAACGAAACAACATACTGGCTATTTTTGATATTGGTCGGTTTAAGATGACTATCTGGTTTGCCACATCTTCGGTCAATACCGTCAAGTACTGCAATAAACTCATCCGCCAAATTCTGCCAATCCGTCATTGTCCATCCTGCCGATTCTTCTTTGGCTGGAGATATTTCAAAGCGCAGTGCGTTCAGCTTTATGGGCTTCGGATTATATCTGTCTTTCATACATTGATGCTGGTGTTGCATCATCCGTGACCACATAGCCAAAGGTTCTATATTTTCTGGCAAGTCATGCACCTTAACGAGCTGGGCTTTATCTTTTTCCATAGAATACTCAATGGCTCTTGCTCCATGAGAAATTGCCTTTCCTTGTGCTATCATAATTTCAAATTTGATTTATACTGTCTCGTATTTGTCCCCATCGGACAATAAGCCTATTTACTGCCTCTATCCAAGCACGCATATAATTCTCATCTCGGAAATATCGTTTTTTAATCTCATCAGGTTTACCTTTGAGTACATTCTGAATGCGGATAAGGTCGGCTCGTGCATCCGATAAAGAGTTCAATCCTTGTACTTCCTCGTCTGAAAGTCGTTTGTTTGGATGGTGATTTTGCAATAATTTTCGTCCGTAGTTACTAAGTGTCAGTCCACATTCGGCAGCTTTTTCTACTATCATTTCATACTCATTTTCAGTCAGACGAATGTCTATATGACGAGTACGAACACCCTGTTTTCCATTGTTTTGTTGTATATCCATAAGCGTTTATAACTGGAATTTATTAATAAAATGTTCTATCCATTGCGAGCCTGCGAGTAATGCAAGAAGCCTCCAAGACGACAAATGAGTGAAACCATTTTGTCGGACGGTGGTACTTCTTGCATAGAATACCCATTAAAAATGGGGCATTACATACCTTAATGCAAGCATTGTCTTTGTCCGAACTATGCCATTTGTCTGTCAACTTTAAGAGTGGCTATTGTCACCTATATCCATTTGGATAATCAATAGTTTTACTTTCCCCTTAGTTTGGCTTCTCCATAAACACATCACTAACCGGAATCCACCAGTTCCAAATGCAAGCAGTCAATCAAAGTTTGTAGGTTTGGATTTCGCTTTATCATCTTTTGAAGTATCATCGCAGGTGTTTCTGTCATCAATAAGAAATCCGCAATATCAAGTCCGTTCTTGCGCTGTTCGTCTGTGGCGCATTGTTCCAAACTATCACTCAATACAACTTTAGAACATACGGAAGTGAGTAAAGCCATCTTGGTTTGCCAAACCTCTCTTGCACCCAAATCCGGGCATAGCATAACCGACCGACCTTTCAATACACTTACCACGTCAGACTTGAAGCATCCATGCAGTCCACCTGTTGCCAACCATATAAATTCCGGCATATAATGGGTAGCTATCAAAGCGGATTTTTCGCTTTCCACAATAGCAACAGGTTTGGTCGGATTCTCAGATAACAGATGTTCGCCAAACAAACATTGCTTCAAATTGTAGTTTGGGAGATTCAGTTCTGTATGTACCCAACTAACATAACTTCTTGGCTCTTTTGTCCGATGTCCTGTTTCTGCATCATACAACATTATCTTCCCTGTTCGTACATTACCTTGCCAATCAATTTGCCAATAGACAGTAGAACCGCCCCACTTCTTTGATGTGCCAACATGATATAGTTGGAATATCCGAGAAGTCTCATCTTTACCCAACATCCCAGACAGGTAGATGTACAATGGATTCATACCATAGTTAGTAAGAGTACGTTTCATTAGTTCATTGTCAACAAAAGAGGTTGGAGGCAGTAAATTGGGCTTAGGCTTATCGGCTTCAATGAAGTTATCCTTGTTGTAATCCACTAACATTGGGGTATCATGAAAATAATCCGATGGAGTGTAATGGTATTGGCAAGATTGCTCATGGTCACATCTGCCTACATAATCAGGAAAAGTTATTTCTCCTTGGCTATCTATGTACTTGACAAAACATTGTTTCTTTCCACACTTCGGGCATGAAAGTTTTGACCCACGCTTATATTTTTGAAGAGAAAATCTATATTCAGCCATACTTCTTCATTTTGTTATTGCAGTCCGTGCAGTTTGCACTTATTGCAGTTTTGCAGAAATCCTATGTCAGCGCAAAGTGCAAACTGCAACAACTGCAAACTGCAAAAGGTGTCGTTTATTGCAGCTTCTCATATTCACCTCGCTTTACTTTCTTGATAACCTTATTCGTAGCAAGGCTAACCAAAGAATACATTACCGACCTTTCCGACAACCCTACTTCTTTTCCGGCTTGAATGGCATCGGCAGTAGTGAAAGTTGCGGAAAGGCAATCAAGCAATTCTCTTTTTTGCGGTTCAACGCTCTCTCGCAACATATATTTCTGAATGTTGGTATAACAGTTCTCAAAGTATTCACTCAATGCAATAGCAGATTTGGTTGAGTCAATATCCACAAAATCCTTGTGTTCTTCACCGCAAGCCCAACGAAGGATTTGCAAGACTAAAGCTAAACGAGCCGTAATCATGGGAGCTTTAATCACTCTGCTATCCACCAACCCATCATCTTGGATTTGATTAACAGCCCGAACTGCATTATTGCGCCAGTTTGTAAAATAGGCTTTGGCTTCCGAAGAAAATTCCAATACATTATGTATGGCTCTGTCATCTTCATTCTCTATAAATGGCAAACTAATTACCTTATTTATAATAGAATCCCACATTGATGAGTATTTACCAAAAGTTGATACGGAAGATTCTTCATCCAGCCCCCAATCTGAAATTTCCTGAGACGATGGATAAACAAAAATTATTCTGTCTATCAGCCCATTGTCTTTATATCCTTTCTCTATCAGTTCGTGCATACGTGTCGTTTGCATCGTGCCGACAATATTTATAAAAGGATGCTCTATATGAATAGGTACAGGGATGCTACATCTTGAAATATCCAATGGTTTTCCGCTAAAGGCTGTCAATAGCTGCTCAATGAGTTGTCCTTTGCTATATTGATTCACGGCATTAAACATTCCCATAATTTCATCCACATATACCACGACACCTCGCTGATTGTCATCCAACGCACGCATTAAAGCTTCCGGTGTAAAATCGGATATGATGGTTCTTCGTAAAATTGGTTTGTCCGGCAATGAAGAGGACTTGTCTTTTTTAGCCTTATTGTTTTCAACCAAGCTATTATAATGCTCCATATCCAATTTAAATTGTTTGATGATTTTGGCATCATGCTTTCGGATAGGACGGAATGCAAAATCCAAAGGTGGGGTTTTGCCCATTCCGGGACGACCTACCAATATCATATAAAGGGCAGGATTACTAATCCATCCACCACGAATACGAATATTGACAGCGTTGCCGATAGCGGTTGACACTGCCACCAAAAGAGAAGCCATCATATATTCTATGGAATAATTCTCTTGTCGGGATAGAGCCAATATCATATCTTGAATTTTGGCAGGAAAAGCATCCAAAGGAATCTTGTTTTCAAAGATCCCTTCAAATTCCATTCTGAGCGCATTGCATAAATTGGTTGAATCCATTAGAATTTGGTATTTCTTTTTGACTTTATGAATTGGGCTGCTTCATCTTCCAAGTTTTTATCAGATTTGATTTTGTCGGCATGGAGCCATTCGTCAATTTCCGATTTTAGAAACATGATACGCTTCCCTCTTTTGTGGAATGGGATTAGATGACAACTCGTCCAGCCATATACAGTTTGCTCTGCCGGGTGACTGGGAATATAATCACACAATTCCTTAAGGTTCATCCATTGTTCGGTTGGAACGCTTTGATTCTGATTGTTTAATCCATCTATTTTAGAATCCAGCTCATTCAATTTATCCATCAACCACGACATTGCTTTGGGTAAATCTTCAAATGTAATGTTCTTCTCACTCATATTGCTACTTGTTTTTTGATTTTTCGGCAAAATAACAGCGATTACGCATACTGATTTCATAGTGTAATACATCACATAAATAAGCAGTAACGAAACATAATCATCATAAGGATTACCCATTGATTATCAACATGAATAGTGGAGAATATCAGTAGTAGATTTTTATGATAATGTCTTCAATCATAAAGGAATCATAAGATGGTCAGAAGAAAAGACCATAGATAAAAACAAAAAGCCACCCACGCAGATTTTACGCAGATGGCTATACTTACAAAGTATAATAATGGTTATTTTGTTTGAGATAAATCCAATTTAATGGTTTCTGTAGCTTTCTCTTTCTTTTCATCAACAACCTTTGCATACACCTGTGTTGTTCGCACATTTGTATGTCCCAACATTTTGCTGACCGTATAAATATCAGTTCCTCCAGCCAGTTGCAGGGTTGCGTAGCTGTGCCTAAAACAATGGAAGGTAATGTGTTTGGTGATTCCGGCAGCTTCAATCCACTTTTTGACAGGACGGTTTATCCAAGAAGGGTCAGGAAGTCCGGCAAAAACCAAAAGTTCACCCTCTTTTGGCTCTCCACAGAGATTATATGCTTGCTCTGATATAGGCATATATTCAACTCCTTTTGTCTTTTGCTGAGTAAAATTCAACCGATAGCCTCCATTGAACATTTCCACTTCCGACCACTTCAACTTCTGAATGTCGCAATGACGGATTCCTGTTAAAGCAGAGAACAAGGCAGCACGTTTCAGTAATGGGTCACAAGGTGTTTGAGCCAGTCGGTTCAATTCCTCTACCGTGAGATATTCTCTCCGGCTTTCCCTTTCTTGAATGCCTTTGACTTTTGCAGAAATATCAATAGTCAGATATCCGTCTATAAAAGCCTGTTTCAATCCGGCTTTGAAGATAGAGAAATAGGTTGCTGCTGTATTTTGAGAAATCGTACCTCGTTTAGTGCCTCCTTGTGGGGCATTCATTATGAATTGCCGGAACGATTCAACCATCTTTAAGTCTATTTGCGAAAAGAGAATGGTGTCACCTTTTGCGAAAATCTTCAATAATTCATACACTCTCCTCCAGTTGACAATGATAGAATCAGAGCTATGGGCATGCCTTGTTCGCTGCACATGGTCGAAGTACTCAATGAAATTACTTCGGGAGCGTTCCAACTGCTCCGCCTGTTCTGCATCGGTATCGGCATATAAAGCAGCATTGTCGTACTCCTTTTGTCGTAGGCTTCTGACCTTGTCGGCATAGATACATGATTCCTGGTCTAATTGCGACTTACATTGAATGACACCGTTCAAATCTCGCTTCGGCTTATAAGTGGTTTTGCCTTCGGCATTAGTCCTTGCATTGCGTGACTTATCCCAAATAGGTGTTGTAATGGTACGATTGAGATATTCACGCACTCTTTGTGGCGTATCTTTTCCGGATTGAAATACAGGATAAGATTCCACATAAAGATACCATTCATCACGATATTCAGATTTGCGGAGCTTTACCGACACTCGTGTATTGACTAATGCTTTCTTCATCGCTTCACACCTTTATATAAGTTATCAATTTCTTTCTTGGGTACATACACAAAGTTCCCAATCTGCCGAGTAGGGATAGAGTATTTGCGTATATGGAGATAAACTGTACTTTCATTCACAAGAAACTTCTCTGTGATTTCTCCAATGGTATAACAATCTTTCGGCTCCAGACTATATAGTTTGGCAACAGGTTTCGGCTTTGTGAGAGCTTTCTTGCGTGGAGGATAGAGTTTCATCAGTTCTGCTTTTGATAGTAATGTCTGTCTTTCTCCTGCATTTACACTGGGGATTGTACCCTTACGAATCAAACGATAAAGAGTTTCCTTGCTTATGCCAAACAATGCGTATGCTTCAGGAACCGTGATGTACTCTTTGGACTTGGGTATCTTCTTAACCACTTCGTCCAACCTTTGCAATCTTTGTTCTTCATCCTTGCGTCGCTTCCATGCAATTTTGGAACATTTGGGAGAGCAATACCAAGATTCTATTGTTTTGGCTAAAAACTCTTCTCCACAAATCTGGCACTTCCGTTTTATTTCAAATTTTGCTGCCGGCATAATCTTTTTACTTATATTCCTCATTCTCAATACCGGCATTCTTGCAAGTGTCACATTATCTACTTTTAAGTGTCGGTACAATTATGGTACAAATATACGATAAAAATCCGAGAAATAAGCAAAGCCAAAGAAAAGTCTACAAAAAGATATAGGGCGTAACTTGTTGAGTTACACCCTATATTCCTATTTATTGTTATCGTTATTTATCGATACTTACTTTACTTCCTCAAAATCAGCATCCTGCACATTATCACCATGCTTATTATTATCTTGTGCACCGCCTTGTTGTCCGCCATTCATGTCAGGACCAGCCTGTGCACCACCTTGAGCACCACTCTGAGCATACATTTCAGCGCTTGCTGCTTGGAAAGCCGTATTCAACTCAGCCATTGCTGAATCAACGGCAGCCAAATCCTGAGCCTTGTGAGCATCTTTCAGTTTCTGCAACGCAGCTTCAATCGGAGCCTTCTTGTCAGCAGGTAATTTATCTCCTAATTCCTTTAGCTGATTTTCAGTAGTGAAAATCATTGAGTCAGCCTGATTCAACTTATCAACTTTCTCACGTTCTTTCTTATCAGCTTCAGCATTAGCTTCAGCTTCGGCTTTCATCTTTTCAATTTCTTCCTTACTCAAGCCACTGGAAGCCTCAATACGGATAGCCTGTTCTTTACCGGTAGCCTTATCTTTAGCAGATACTTTCAAGATACCGTTGGCATCAATATCGAATGTAACTTCAATCTGAGGAATACCACGACGTGCCGGAGCAATACCTGTCAAGTTAAACTGACCGATTGACTTATTCTGTGCAGCCATCGGACGTTCGCCCTGCAATACATGGATAGTAACTTCCGTCTGATTATCGGCAGCAGTAGAGAATGTCTCACTCTTCTTACAAGGAATAGTCGTATTAGCATCAATTAACTTAGTCATTACGCCACCCATAGTTTCAATACCCATAGACAAAGGAGTAACATCCAGCAATACAACACCCTTGATTTCATCTGTCAAAACTGCACCCTGTACAGCAGCACCCACAGCAACTACCTCATCCGGATTTACACCTTTAGAAGGAACTTTACCGAAGAAATCCTCAACCAATTTCTGTACAGCCGGTATACGTGAAGAACCACCAACAAGGATAACTTCATCTATATCAGAATTGCCCAAACCAGCATCGCTCATTGCTTTCTTGCAAGGTTCAAGACAAGCCTGAATCAAGTTGTGAGCCAAAGCTTCGAATTTAGCGCGTGTCAAAGTCTTAACCAAATGTTTGGGCACACCACCTACCGGCATAATATACGGTAAGTTGATTTCAGTGCTGGTAGAAGAGGACAATTCAATCTTAGCCTTTTCCGCAGCTTCTTTCAAACGTTGCATAGCCATCGGATCCTGAGTCAAGTCAGCGCCTTCGTCATTCTTAAACTCTTGAACCAGCCAATCGATAATTACTTGGTCGAAGTCATCACCACCAAGGTGAGTATCACCGTTAGTTGACAATACTTCGAACACACCGCCACCAAATTCAAGGATAGAAATATCGAATGTACCGCCACCCAAGTCAAATACGGCAACTTTCATATCTTTATGCGCCTTGTCGATACCATAAGCCAAAGCAGCAGCAGTCGGCTCGTTCACAATACGTTTTACTTCCAAACCAGCAATCTGACCTGCTTCTTTAGTAGCCTGACGTTGAGAATCGGAGAAATAAGCCGGAACGGTTATAA
>ENA-OYBZ01000070-OYBZ01000070.1-human-gut-metagenome-genome-assembly--contig:-NODE-70-length-23943-cov-5.046299_pt1 | contig 23943 bp, 16 predicted proteins | sample MGYA00244626_ERZ652865 | MGnify/ENA primary metagenome ERZ652865 (study PRJEB26926, sample SAMN06164773) | human gut metagenome | biome: ENVO:00009003; feature: ENVO:2100002; material: ENVO:00002003...
TAGTTTTCATATTTCCTTTTTATTTTAAATGAATACTTGTTTCACTTACGTTTATTTTTTCAGATAAGGACTCTGAGTGAATGCTTGGTTGATGGCAGTAGTTGTACGGTTTACATTCAAACTGCCACTTCCGCCCAGCAACCCGCTGATGTATGCATTCCAGACAACAGTTAATTTCTCTTTTTGTCCTTCCGGAGCATTTTTTAAATTAATCATGTCGGCCAGCAATGAACCAGTGCTATAGCTGTAAGTGATAGGATAGGGATAGTACCATCCACCTCCCCAATTGCCGCCCCAGTATCCGGGATACCAATAACCGGGGTAATAGCCCCACCAAGGACCGTCATTGTAGTAGCCATGGAAATAGTAAGTACTTGCTACATAACTCACCTGTAGACCGAGGTCGGCGTCGTCTTTATCAACTGCGGTGTAGCCGGCAGCGTTCATCTTAGTCTTGAATGCATTGATGATGGTCTGTGCATTCTCGTCCTTCCAGTATTCAGGGTCTTTCTTGTCACCGATGATCAGGATGCTGTCAGGGATATAATAAGTACTGAAATCATTGAATTTAGTACTAGTGTCATGACTGGTGAATACCAGATACTCATTGTCCAATTTGTCCATGTCCGGGTCTTTCTCGCAAGATACCAAGGCAAAGACCGCCAGTAGGATAGGAATTAATTTTTTCATGTCAAGTTTTTGTTTAAGTTAATACTAATTGTTTTCGTCTAGTTTCTCTCATACAACGGCCAGCTTATGTTTTTGTTCACTAACAGTCTGTTCTTTAGTGAATTTTTTTGCTGCCGGGTTAATTAGAGTTTCTTTTTTAAAGTGTAATTTAGTTTAGAAACAGCTTTCTTGAAGTCCTTGCCAATCATTGTCAGTGCACTGTCACCCTCTGCCAAAAAGTTTGTCTTTTCGTGTCCCGGAGTAGCGGAAACTAATTGATAAACGATAGCGGTGCTGTCATTAGGAATTCCAATAATAGTTACAACTGTACCACTGTCGGTAAATGCCTGGTTACCATCTTTTGTTCCTAAATAAGTGGTCGTCAGATTGTACGTTCCCAGTGAGTCTTGGCCTGCCTCCTGAAGCGTCAGTTGATAGTTGATTCCTTCGGCATCGGCAGCTGGCAGAATACCTTCATAGCTATATGTTTGTAACTCACCCAGTGTGCTGTCGTTCACAGCGAAAATAGAGTCACTTTCACTTTCGGCTATTATTTCAGCACTTTTGTTTCCTTTAGAGCCACAGGAAACAATCATGGCAGCCAAAGCTGCTGCAATAAATACTTTTTTCATTGTTAAGTCAGGTTTTTAATGGTTATTTGGGTACATAACATCTGTTATGCCCGTTTTGTTTTTAATAAGTTCTCTTTTCAGAAAAAAACAAGACCATGTTTAAAATGCATTAAACATGGTCTTTAATAAATGGGGCGTTGTATCTGGATAAGTCAGACTACCGTAGCCGTATGCCGTTCATACTTCTTCGAATCAGTGAGTTATAGATAATTTTTCCTTTTGATACTTGTTCTTCTGCTTGTGGCAGGTCGGGCATACTTCCTGTCGTAATATAAGCTATGGTGTTCTTCAATAAATACTCTTGGGTGTCTCCCAGTGGGTAGAGAGGGGAGATGAGGTTACGTTCGCTCAATGTGAAATCGGGGGTGATGCCATTTACATAGTTGGCTTGTCCTGCCGAGTTGAGAACGTATGCCACTACCGGCCATAAAATAAAGTTGTAACGCTCATCTTGGTATGGTTCCATGGCTACATTTTTGCCAACAGTCGTTTCACCTATTACCACTACATTTTCTGTGCCTATATATGGACGGAGACAATTTATGACAGCTTCTGAAGCCGATGCAGTAAATTTGCTTGTTAGTACATAAAGCTTGCTTAAATTCAAGTTTTCGGAAGCAAGTCCTGTGTTGAGGGGGAAATCAACTTTTTGCGGGTCACTGATATTATTATACAAAGTTGTGCAAAATACTTTCCCTAGATCTACTGCGGGTGCCAGATAACTTCCTAAATCTGTGGCACAACTCAGATAACCACCGGGATTGTATCGTAAGTCCAGAATAAAAGCATCGGGTGACTGCCCTTTGAACCGGGCGAATATCTGTTTCATTTGTTCCCTGTATTCTGTATCTGTTGCCTGGTTATTGGGGCCTGTACTGAATTCATTGTAGACCATATAGGCTATTTTTCTTCCGGATACTTCATATATGGTATCTATATAGAACGGATTCAATTCTACGGGTCGTGATGCTGCTACTTTGACTGTATCTGTTGCAATCCAGCTGGAATTACCTTCCTCATCAAAAACCAAGCTTTCTCTGGCGAAAGTTGTATTGCCACCTTCCATCAGATATCCGTAATTATTGTTGGTTAGCTCTTCTTTGCCAATGGCTGATATCCAGTTCCCTCGTTCCAATCCGGCTTCTGAGGCTGGTGAATTGGGCAGTACGAATAAAATACGGGCAAATACGTGTGATGAGATTCCGGTGGGATCGGTCATTAATTCAAAATCAAATCCGTAAGTAGAAGTACGTTGCAGGTAGGAACGGGCCGCATCGGAAGTTTCTTTTGTTTCTATATACGAATACGGGTCTCCTTTTCCGTTTTGTGCCTTGGTATAAACCAATTTTTGCAGGAAGTTTTCCGGTTCGGCAAAATAGTCCGTTTCCTTTATTGCCGGAATACTGTCATACCACAAATAATGCTCTTTCATTATTTGCTCTATCCATAAATTCTCTCCAACTAATGCATAGTATTCCCCACTGCGGTCTTCGCCACATGAAGCCATTATAAATAAAGTGGTTAGAAGAAAAAAAGTGCTCCGTATATGCTTCATAATCTAATTCCTTTTTCGATCTGCAAAGCTAGGGATTTTATTTTAAAATAGGGATAAGGTTTGGAATAAATAATCCAAAAAACCTTTATATAAAAAAGAGATCCGCCGGTTAGGTCAAGCAGACTTCACGGCGGACGTTCTTAATTTTTTAGTTCTTTTCAGATTTCCATTTGTCAGCATATTCATTCAGAATTCTGCGGATACTGAGTCCGATTTTGATATAATCTTTCTCGTTCAGGTTGGCAAGTGATACACGTACACTCCATTCGGGTCCGTCGAATCCGCCACCATTCAATACGACCAGTCCTGTTTCATTGGCAAGACGGAATACTACGTCCAATGGATTATAAGTTGTCTGCAGATGTTGTACGAATTCATCTCCGTAAAATTTTTTGGCCCATACCAGCATGTCTATCTCTGAATAATAACCAGCCCTTAGTGGATCGTCGGGGAGAATGAACCCTGTGTTGTCCCATAATGCTTTCAGACGGGTATGGATTAAATTAAGCATGGCATGACGATACGTGTTTTCTTTGTCCAGCAATGAAAAAGAAGCAAAGAGTGACATCTGCATTTGTTGTGGCAAGGACAGTCCTGCTGTATGGTTCAAGGCTACTTGACGGCTATCTGCCACCATACGGTCAATGAATTTAATGTTTTCTACTTGCATGCTCAAGCTGCCATAGCGTTTGGCTAGTTCGCTTTTTCGTTTGCGGGGCAGATTAGCAATCATTCTGTCGAATACATTTTTCTCATGTAAGGCAATTACAGCAAGGCGCCAACCGGTCGCTCCAAAATATTTGGAGAAAGAGTAGACACAAATTGTGTTCTGTGGCAAATCAGCCATCAGGCTGCGGAATCCAGGGACAAAAGTACCATATACATCATCTGTTATAATCATCAGATTGGGATTCCAGCGTGTTACTACGTCTTTCAGGGCATCTACACATTCTTTGCTTAACTGATAACTGGGTGGATTACTTGGATTGACAATAAACAAGGCTTTGTATTTCGTGTCTCGCAGTTTATTGATATCTTCCACTTTGTATTGCCAGGTATGAAGCCCTTCTTCATTTAGAGTATTTGCAGGAATATTGAGCACATCATAATCGTAACGTGTCAATTCGGGTATCTCAATATAGGGTGTAAAGATAGGAACCATCAATGCTACACTATCTCCTTTGTGTAGCAGGAAATTTTCTTCCAGCGAGTCAAATACATAGCACATCCCTGCTGTTCCGCCTTCGGTGGCGAATAAATCGAATTTGCCTTGTGGGGGTTGCCCGTTGCACATTTCCTGATTCAGGTAATCCTGTACTAAAATTTCTGTATATTTCAAGATGCGGTCAGGCATGGGGTATTGGTCGCCTACAATACTTTCGGTCCATTCGTGTACTAGCTCGTCCGGATCGGCTGCATGTTCCATCAGCATATAATTATAGGTACGTTTCAATAGATCTGTCCCCGCATTTCCTTCATGCTTTTTCAGGTATTCCTCAAAACGTTGGGCTATGCCTGTTTTTTGAGGAATACCGGCAATGCCTTCGGGCATGTCCATGACCCGGCGACACTCTTCAATGCCAAAACCGCCCAAGGCAAAGAATGCTTCACGAGCCTCCGTTGCAATCCAGTTGGGATTACCTCTGCCTGCATTCAGCATGACGTGTGCCATTTTCTTCACACTTTCATCTGCCATTTCAATCAAACGGTTTTTTAATTCGAAAGGGCTGATCTTTTCCAAATTCTTGTCCATTCGGGCAACGCTGCTTTTATTACTTAAATATTCCATAATGTATGAGTTTAGTTTTTTTAGTTGATTAATAATACAATGATTACTCCCCAGATGATGAGTAGTGTATTTCCTACGGCGTAGGTCACGGTGTATCCTAAAGAAGGCGTTTCGCTGCCTACTGCTTCTTGTATGGCACCCAATGCAGCAGTGGTAGTACGGGCTCCTGCCGTGCATCCCAAAGAGAGGGCGGGATGGAACTTGAATACATATCTGGCTAGAATCAGCCCTAATAATAAAGGCAAGGAAGTAGCCAACGCACCTATGATAAATAACATAGGACCTACTTCTTTTAGTCCCTGTACAAAGCTGGGTCCTGCAGAAATGCCGACTACGGCGATGAATATATTCAAGCCTACATTATTCAGCACCCATAAAGAGGATTCCGGTATTTGTCCGAAGGTAGGGCGTTTGCTGCGCCACCAGCCAAATACTAATCCGGTTATCAGGGCCCCTCCACTAGTGCTCAGGCTAATAGGTACTCCGCCGATATGGATTGCAAGTGCCCCGATGATACCTCCTAGTAAAATGCCGAGTCCTACAAATGTCATATCTGTGGCATTGGTGGGGCGGTCTATATATCCTAGTTCTTTTGCAGCAGATTCCACCTCTTTTTTCAGACCGACCAATTCCAGAGTATCTCCACAGTCGATAGTGGTTTGTGCGAAAACAGGGATATCAATACCTGCCCGTTTGATACGGCGTATACTGACTCCATGCATAAAGCTTTGACGGCGTATGAAGTCCAATTTTTGGTTGAAATATGGCTTTTTGTGTATCATGACAGGGAGTACTTCCACAGGGAAATCAAGCAGTTGGGGATCGACGATTTCTTCTCCAATCCAGTCTTCCTCACCAATGGCGAATTCTCTTCTTCCGCTCAGTACCACTTCGTCTCCTTTTTGTAATAATTGTCCGGGAATAATATCATTGACAATGGAAGATCCATGTCGCATTCTTTCAACAAACAATCTTTTCCCTTGTGAAATAAAATAGGATTCTAGCTGGTCAACGGTCTTGCCGTTGCCAAACCAATCGTTCTCTATGCGGTAAGCGCGAAAAACTACCGGACGGCGTGCTTGTTCAAATCCGGGCTCGTCTGCTTCGCTGGTACCCATTCGGGTTTCTAGCTCTTTGCAGGCGGCTTTCACTTTTTCTAATCCTCCCAACATTTTAGGACCTAAAGAAGAGAGGACCCAGGCAGAGCCTGCCGTACCGAAAATGTAAGTTACAGCGTATGCCACGGGAATGATGTTAATCATATCACTTTTTTGGGAAGAGGCTATGTTGAGTCCGTTTATGGTATCTTCCGCTACCCCTATGACGGCAGAGATAGTTTGTGCTCCGGCCAGTAACCCGGCTGTTTCACCGGCATTATATCCCATTAAGGTAGCTAATAACCAAGTGATAACCAAACAACCTACGCACATGAGTACGGCGAATCCTACTTGAGGTAAACCATCTTTTTTCAGTCCGCGAAAGAATTGTGGTCCCACTTTGTATCCGATGGCAAAAAGGAATAAAAGAAAAAACACGGATTTCACCGGTTCTTCTATTGTAATGTTAAGCTGTCCCACTAATACCCCTACTAGCAATACACTGGTGACGATTCCCAAACTGAATTGTTTTATTCTCATTTTTCCAATCCAGAAGCCTGCGGCGATTGTCAGAAAAATCGCCAGTTCTGAATGTTGTCTCAAAAGATGTATAATCCATTCCATATTTCACTTCTTATTATAATTGCTGTTTAAAACAGTGTGAGGGTAAAGAAGTTGAGTTAAAAAGCTCCAAATTGTGCTTAGTTCTAATATTTTTTATTTTATTTGCATAGAGATGATGCTTGACTTATGAAAATGAAGTTGTTTGTAAAATATATTTCTTTATTAATTCTCTTGTTTGTTGTTGGAGGATGTAAAGAAAAAATGGCTGACATGTATGTGACTAAGGTCACCGATTTGACAGGAGAGGAAGAACAAGTTTTGAAATTGGAATATGATCGTGATGGTAAAATTATAAAGTATGGAGATACCCCGGTAAGGTATGAGGGCGACCAAATCACAATCGGACAGATGGATTGTTTGAATACCGGCAATAAGCTTTGCAATGTTACGTTTCAAATAGGAAAAGGCAAGGCGAGGGAAAGTAGGGCCCGTTGTATATTGAAGGTAGAAGAGGAGGTTTATGAAGTTGATAAACAGACTGTCTATGATTATAAAGGAGATACTATTTTTATCAATTCTGATTATCGTGCTACTTCCGATTATTGTTTCTTGAGAAAAGTGCAAGGAAAATATGTTTTTGATCAATTGGGACGGTTGAAGGAAGTAATGACTGTTTTTACTGAAGCAAATGATAGTGTGTCTAGTTGTCATACTTATTATAATTATGATAATAACATTAACTATCAGGCGAATTTGAATTTACAGGCTTATGTGATTGATTATGATGGGGTGGATAGTTTCTTCTATTTTTTATTGAATCTTGGGCAGTTGAGGAATAGAACAGCCTTACCTAATGATATCGGATATTGTATGAATCATGGTTTAAGCACTTATAATGTGCATGCCAATTATCGTCTGGATGATGAGAATCCGGTCAGGATAGAAGTTTTATATAATTATACCAAACTTCTATCCCGAATAGATTTATCTTATAATCCTTTAAATTAATTCATCGGGAAGTATAAACAAGTCTACTTCATTGGCGCCTTGCTTTATCAAATCTTTCTTATCTATTTGGTAAAGGCGGACAAACTCGTCATGACTGCCGCATAGTTCCTGGGCTTTGCGATAATATTCTATTGATTTTTCTGTTTCATTCAGGATATAATACACATGTCCTGCATTCATCCAGTCTTCCATAATGGGTTTGGGCTCGGATATCAGCAAGTCGTAATATTTCTTGGCTTGTTGATGGTTGCCGGTAATGAAGGAACACCATCCGATGGCGCGTCGGGCATTCTGTGGCTTTTTATCCAGATACTCCACTTTGAAGAAATAAGCCAGTGCTTCATCGTATCGTTCCAGTGCCATCAGGCATTGTCCTATTTGTAGCGTCAGATTCAGATTGTCAGGCTGTACTTGTTCCACCTTATTATAATATTCCAAAGCTTGTTGGTAGTTTCCTTCTTTTCTATAACATTGTGCCAAATGGCGGTTATTCCATGCGTTATCAGGGATCAGCAGATCTGATTGCAGGTAATAATCTATCGCTTTTTTATAGGAACCGATTTTCTGATAAATGAAACCTGCTTTCTGCCATAATTCAGCATTTTTACGATTGTATAATTCAATTGATTTATCATAGAGAATCCCGGCTTCTGTCAGGTCGTCGTGTGTGAATAGGTAATCTGCCAGCTTGTTGATATAATCTTTGTGCAACAAGGCTTGAGACAATGTTTCTTTATTCCATAAGTCTAGAGTGTCCTCAAAAATGTCATGTATTTCATGTCTTCTTGACCATAATTTGAAGAAACGGTAGAGGTCATGAATATATTGCCGGCTCACGAATTCAGCGCGAGCTTTTGATTGTGACATTTCTTTTAAACGTTCTTTCAGTTCTTCAGAAGCCTCATGTTGTCCGTTCAATTGTTGCTGCATGAGATTTCTTTGGCTTTCCGGCATTTGTAACATGGTAAAACAAAAAGAGTATTTGTCGGAATTGCAGAATACATCCGAGTTCATCAAAATGTTGAGCAGAGAGATTTTTTGTTCGTCATTTCCGAGAGATAATTTGGCGATATCCTGATATTGGGGGTCAAAAGGATAGAACCAGTGAGAAATTTTGCGGAAAAACGGGAATTGTTTCAGCTGTGAAAAGGTACTCATATACACATCCGCCCCGGACATTTGCAGTTCACCTAATTCGCGCAATTTATCGGTAATGCCTGAACGGTCAATCCATTCTTCCCATTCCGGATTATGATCTTCGGCATCTTCATCCAGTCCTTCCAAATTAAGTTTGGGATTTTTCATCATTTCGGGAATGATTTCTTCACGCATTTTCTTGTCTATCTTTCGGGTTTCACGGGAAGATTGCAATAATTGAATCTGGATATGATGCAGGTTTTTGATGAACTCGGTATTTTCATTCAGTTCATTTATGCGCGACACGGCTTCAGGGTATTGAAGGATACGCTTTTCATAATAGTAGCATGTTAGTGCGATCCCTGCAATAGCCCGCTGATTCAGCATGGTATCCTGATGGGTATAGGCGTTCAATAGAAACATGAACTTGCGGATGTCGAATATTTGCAGCAGGCTCATGGTGACGGCGCTGACCATTATGGAAAGGTCGTTGACTTGGATCAATAGTGAGTTGAACAAAATTTGCGCTTCAGCATATTCCGATTCACTCCACCGGGTGGATACCCATATTTTTTCAAATAATTCGTCTACGGCTGTTTCGTGACGTTTTCTCATGGCATCCATTTCTTCATTTCTTTTGGCCTCGGTGGTATATATCAATGGGGCTGTAGCCATATCTTCTGTATATGCCTCCAATTGCATTTGTAATTCGGCATAGCTATGGGGAGGGCTTTGGACAAAAGTGCGCATTGTGTCATAATAGGCTCCATAATTTTGTGTTGCCTGTACGGCTATATGGATACGGTCGGTCAGTTCGTATGCCGTGCGCAACATTTTATGGTATATTTCTACCTTATTGGGATCTTTCATCCCTTTTGAAGTATATTGCAGCATCAGGTCGTATGACGTTTGCAGGGCTTCTAGCTCATTCTTTAATTGCCAGTCGGAAGTATGTGTGGCATATCCTGTCATTTGGAATAATGCTTCTTTTAACCGATATTGGTCTAATAGTTTTATGATTTCTTCGCGCATATTTTAAAGTTCTATTTGTATGTCTTTTATAAACAAATGCCGGCAGACTTCGGTTCTCGATTTATTTCAACCAAGTTGCCCGTTTCCATATATATTCCATCGGACCGTGAGAGTGATGATTCATCCACCAGCGGCAGAAAGAGAATTGCAAGATGAAGAAAACTATTCCTGCCAGGCAGCTGGCTGTGATACCAAACTGATTGTGCAATGCAAATCCCCAGTTGTAGTATAACATAGAACCTACTATACTTTGAGTGATATAATTGGTAAGGCTCATCTTTCCGTATGGCGTTATTTTCATTAATCCGTCGTGTAAGTTTGTCTTGTAAAAAGCGAAGACGACACCGGATACCAGAATCAGCATAAATGCAAAATTGGAAAGCGAGGTGATGATTAGTAAAAGAGGGGTCAGAATGGATTTATTTGTGATAAAGTCTGGTAGCATATTGCCCAACCCATATAAAGGGAAAAATGAGACGAGTGAGCCTGCAAGTACCTTGTTCCATACCTTCAAGTGCTCTTTCAAAAAAAGTCCCTTGCGCCCTATCAGCATACCGAGCAGGAAGAGGGCGGCTGTTTGGAATACCCGTCCGTGATCCCAGGCCCAGGCAAGGCTTGCCAACTGTCCTTCCCATAAATTGACACGGATGGTTTCCAGAAAATTACCATTGCTTTGCACTGCAAAAGTTGCATTCCAGAAGCTGCGGGTGGGGATGGCCGGAGTAACAAATTCCGGATCGAGACAGGCACGTATTACATAATAAAGCGGCAATGGCTGGATTAATAGCAGACATGCCAATGCAAATATCCATTTGTCTTTCAGCCGGCAAGTCAGTGGCAGGATGAAACCTACTAAAGAATAAAGGACCAGCACTTCCGCTGTGAAAAAACTGGCATTGATATTACCTATCAGGAAAAGAAGAATTAACCGCCAACAAAAACGTAGACGGAAATCATTGCCCCGTAGGCGTTGGTTGTCATCTTGAATAAAAAAGCTAAAACCGAAAAGTAAAGCGAATATGGCGTATGCTTTTCCGCCGAACATGAAGAATAACCCGTTCCAAATGGCTTTGTCCGAGAAGTTCAGCCACGCACTTTGTCCGGCTGTATCGGGAAATGAGTAGAAATTAAAATGTTCGATAGAGTGCAGGATGATGATTCCCATCACTGCCAGTCCGCGTAGCACATCAGCTACATCTACACGTGCGTGTCCTTTCAATTTTGTGTTTATTGCTTTTGTTTCCATGGGGTTATATATTAGCGTACAAAAATAGGAAAATCTTGAATAGTTGGCAAAAAAAGGAGGAAGTAATCAGATATTTCTTTAATTTTGTCCCCATCTTAAAAAAAGATATGGATATTTCGGAATTGCAACGTATTTATGCCGGTCATCCTAACACTAAGGGACTGGCTGCGTTATTGGAAGATTCCTCAGTGAGGACTATTTTCCTGGGAGGATTATATGCTTCTGCGGCAGCTTTATTTGTTTCCTCCTTTCTTAGAGAGAATAAACAGACATTTGTATTTGTACTGGGTGACTTGGAGGAAGCGGGTTACTTTTATCATGACCTGACACAGGTGAACGGTGATGAGCATATTTTGTTCTTTCCATCCTCGTATCGTCGCGCTGTTAAATATGGGCAGAAAGATGCAGCCAATGAGATCCTGCGTACGGAAGTGTTGAGCCGTTTACAGAAAGGCGATCCGCTATGTGTGGTGACTTATCCTGAAGCGTTGGCGGAGAAAGTGGTATCACAAGAGGTACTGATGGACAAGACGTTAAAACTTGGTGTGGGTGAGCATGTGGACACAGAGTTTATCACGGAAGTGCTGTCCGGTTACGGATTCGAGCATGTAGATTATGTTTATGAACCGGGGCAATATGCTGTACGCGGTAGTATTATTGACGTCTTCTCTTTTGCTTCCGAGTATCCTTACCGTATTGACTTTTTTGGTGACGAGGTAGACAGCATCCGTACTTTTGAAGTGGAAAACCAGCTTTCGAAAGAGAAGAAACAGAGCATTGCCATCGTGCCCGAGCTGACGAATGCCGCCGACAAGAGCGGGGTGTCTTTCTTTGAATTCATTCCTCGGGAAACAGTTCTGGCAATGAAAGATTTTCTTTGGGTACGTGAAAGAATACAGGTAGTACGGGAGGAGGCACTCTCTCCTCAGGCGCTTGCCGCATACGAGGGAGAGAAGACGGAACTGATGAATTTGGAACTGAAGCTGATAGACGGGGCGGAATTTACAGTACGGGCTTTGGAATTCAAACGGATTGAATTTGGTAACAAACCTACAGGAACTCCACAGGCTACGTTGGCTTTCGATACGACAGTCCAGCCTATTTTTCATAAGAATTTTGATTTGGTAAGCACTTCATTCACTGATTATCAGAAACGAGGTTACACCTTATATATATGTACCGATAGTGAGAAGCAGGCAAAGCGTCTGAAAGATATCTTTGAGGAGCGTGGTGATCATATCACGTTCATTCCGGTCAACAAGACTTTACATGAGGGCTTTACAGATAATGTATTGAAAAGCTGCTTTTTTACAGACCATCAGATTTTTGACCGTTTCCATAAATACAATCTTCGTAGCGACAAGGCGCGTAGCGGTAAGGTGGCGTTGACCTTAAAAGAGTTGAGCCAGTTTGAGCCGGGTGACTTTGTGGTACATATAGATCATGGTGTAGGTCGTTTTGGCGGTTTGGTACGCATTCCGAATGGAAATACCACTCAGGAAGTGATTAAACTTACTTATCAGAATGAGGATGTGGTATTTGTTTCCATTCATTCCCTGCATAAAATATCCAAGTATAAAGGGAAGGAGGGAGAAACTCCCCGCCTGAACAAATTGGGAACCGGTGCGTGGGAAAAAATGAAAGAGCGTACCAAGAGTAAAATCAAAGATATAGCTCGTGATCTGATCAAACTGTATTCGCAACGTAAACAGGAAAAAGGATTTTCGTATAGTCCCGACAGTTTTATGCAACATGAATTAGAGGCAAGCTTTATCTATGAGGATACCCCCGATCAGTTGAAGGCGACCCAAGATGCCAAAGCCGATATGGAGAGCGATCGCCCTATGGACCGTTTAGTGTGTGGTGATGTGGGATTCGGAAAGACCGAAGTAGCGATTCGTGCCGCTTTCAAAGCTGTGACAGATAACAAACAGGTGGCTGTGCTGGTTCCCACTACGGTTTTAGCTTATCAGCACTTTCAGACTTTTAGCGAACGGTTGAAAGATTTTCCATGTAAGGTGGATTATTTGAGCCGTGCCCGCAGTACGAAAGATGTTTCCAGAATAGTGAAAGAACTGGCGGATGGAAAAATAAATATTTTGATCGGTACACATAAAATCATCGGTAAAAGCGTTAAGTTCAAAGATTTAGGATTGCTGATCATTGATGAGGAACAGAAGTTCGGAGTAAGTGTGAAAGAGAAGTTGCGTCAGATGAAAGTGAATGTGGATACACTTACTATGACCGCTACCCCCATCCCCCGTACTTTGCAGTTCTCGTTAATGGGCGCCCGTGATCTTTCTGTTATTCAGACTCCGCCTCCCAACCGTTATCCCATTCAGACAGAGGTGCATACCTTTAATGAAGATATCATAACGGAAGCGATCAATTTTGAAATGAGCCGTAACGGACAGGTATTCTTTGTCAATAACCGCATACAGAATCTGGTAGAATTGGAAGCCATGATCAAGCGGAATATACCCGATTGCCGTGTCTGCATAGGTCATGGACAGATGGAGCCCGAAAAGCTGGAAAAGATTATTTTCGACTTTGTGAACTATGATTATGATGTGCTGCTGGCAACCACCATTATCGAGAGTGGCATTGACATACCGAATGCCAATACGATTATCATCAACCAGGCGCAGAATTTTGGCTTGAGTGATTTGCACCAGATGCGTGGACGTGTGGGAAGAAGCAATAAAAAAGCATTCTGTTATTTGTTGGCGCCTCCGTTGGCTTCACTGACTCCTGAGGCAAAGCGTCGTCTTCAAGCCATTGAAAATTTCAGTGATCTGGGCAGCGGTATTCATATAGCCATGCAGGATTTGGATATCCGTGGAGCAGGAAATATGCTGGGGGCGGAGCAGAGTGGTTTCATTGCCGATTTGGGCTATGAAACTTATCAGAAGATATTGGCTGAAGCGGTGAAGGAATTGAAAGAGGATGAGTTTGCCGATCTTTACGCAGAGGAGTTGCAGGCAGCGGGAGAAGAGAAAATCAGTGGCGAGAACTTTGTGGATGAATGTCAGGTGGAAAGTGATTTGGAATTGCTTTTCCCTAATGAGTATATCCCCAGCAGCAGCGAACGTATGTTGCTTTATCGTGAACTGGACGGATTGGAATTGGATAAGGACCTGCTCGCTTTCAAGGCACGGTTGGAGGACCGTTTCGGAAAGGTTCCTCCCGAAGGGCTGGAACTTCTGCGTATCGTACCTTTGCGCAGATTGGCTAAACGGTTGGGGGTGGAAAAAGTATTCTTGAAAGCCGGACGAATGACTTTGTTCTTTATCAGTAATCAGGAAAGTCCTTATTATCAAAGTGCGGCTTTTGGCAAGGTGATTGATTACATGAGCAAGAATCCGCGTTACTGCAATTTGCGTGAGCAGAACGGCAAGCGTAGTATGGTAGTCAAGAATGTGGAAACGGTAGAGACTGCGGTAGGTATTCTGCAGGAGATGGTGAGTCTGTGATAAAAGATGTCTGTATTGGCGGATTTCTTTCGTAGAAGAGATGAACCAACCGATGGTTCGGCAGAAACCTGCATTGCTGTAGAGTAAGCAGGATATGTTAACGTAAAATTGAATATTAACTAAATAAATAGCTGATTTTTAATTAATTGTTTAACGGATTTGAATTCGGGGTGTTTTATATTAAAAAATAATATAAGACGCTCCTTTTTCTTTTAACTTATCTATATTTTAACTATCTTACTTCCAGTTTAAAAGTGGACACTGAGTTTTTACTCACATATTGTCTAATTTAAAAAACACTTGTTATGGAAGTGAAAAAAACACGAAGAGCCGACCTTGAAAAGGGCAAGTCCCGTTGGCTGTTCATGGGTTTCATTGTGACGCTGTCGTTTATGTTTGTTTCGTTCGAATGGACTGAACGTAATGTAACTTACACGATCAGTGATCTAGTCAGTGACCCGGATTTCTTTGAAGAATTAGTTCCTGTAACCTACAATCAGGATAAACCTCTGCCACCACCGCCTCCGCCGGCTGCCGTCAATCCGGAAGAGCTCAATATAGTGGATAATCAATCAACGGAAACAGAAACCGATATTGCCACTTCGGACCCTACGGATGCTCCTGTTATCATACCGATTCCCGTTGAAGTACCCGAAGAAGTAGTGGAAGAAAATGTGGAATTTGTGGTGGTGGAAGAAATGCCGGTATTTCGTAACGGTAATGCTGATTTGATGAGGTATCTGAGCGAAAACATCAAATATCCTACCGTCAGTGCCGAGCAGGGAGTTCAAGGTAAGGTTGTGGTACAGTTTATTGTGGGCGTTCATGGCGAGATCCTGAATCCGGTAGTGGTGAAGAGCGTGGATCCGTACCTGGACAAGGAAGCAATCCGCGTGATCAGTTCCATGCCAAAATGGAAGCCCGGCAAGCAAAGAGGAAAAGCAGTGAGGGTGAAATACACTGTTCCTGTAGTCTTCAGACTGCAAAATTAAGATTTAATTAGTATGGATGGAGGAAGCGTAATCTCAGAAGAGGACGCTTCCTCTTTTTTTATGAGGAATAAATAGGGAATATTTATGAAAACATGTAAGAAAAAGGGGCGTGAAAGGAAATAGTTAGTAATAAAATGCTTGCTATCTTATTATATTTGTTACCTTTGTGGGTCTTATAATATGAAAAACAATGAAAATAACAATTCTACAGAGAAATATAGAATGGGCCAATCCACAGGCTAATGTAGCAAGGGCGGACGAAGCGATAAGTTGTCTGCCGGATGCTGATCTATTTGTTTTACCCGAAATGTTTTCCACCGGTTTTTGTACGCAACCCGAAGGAATTGCGGAGAGCGCCAACAGTGAAACCCTGCACTGGATGAAGCGTAAGGCAGCCGAGCGGAATTGTGCTATTGCAGGCAGTGTAGCGGTATGTGAGAATGGAAATTATTATAATCGTTTTTACTTTGTCTATCCGGATGGAGCCGTGCAGCATTATGATAAGAAGCATCTGTTTACCTTTGGGGGCGAACACAAGCGTTTCACCGCCGGTACGGAGCGTGTGGTGGTGAACTTCCGTGGGGTACGTATCCTGTTGGAAGTATGTTATGACCTTCGCTTCCCTGTTTGGGCACGTAACCTGGGTGATTATGACATGATACTTTATGTGGCAAGCTGGCCTACCCCCCGTGTGGATGCCTGGAGCGCGCTGCTTCGTGCGCGGGCTATTGAAAATCAGTGTTATGTAGCCGGAGTGAACCGCATGGGAGTTGATCCTGCCTGTGAATATTCGGGTGGCAGCGCCATCATCGATCCCTACGGAAAGACGATAGCCGAATGTCCGTGGAGCAGGGAAAGCGCGGTGTCGGCTGATATAGATATGGAGGCATTGCAGGCTTTCCGGAAGAAATTTCCGGTACTGGATGATGCCGACCCCTTTACATTGATATAAAACAATTAATAAAATAATAGATAATGGCTGAAAAGAAATTATTGTTGGGCGATGAGGCAATTGCCCTCGGAGCGATACATGCCGGCATATCGGGTGTATATGCCTATCCGGGTACACCGTCCACTGAAATCACGGAGTTTATCCAGAATAATCCTTTAGCAAAGGAAAGAAAACTGCACAGCACTTGGTGTACCAATGAAAAAACGGCCATGGAGGCTGCGCTGGGTATGTCATACGCGGGAAAGCGTGCTTTGGTATGTATGAAACATGTAGGTATGAATGTGGCTGCCGATGCGTTTGTCAATTCTGCCATAACCGGCGTGAACGGTGGGCTGGTGGTGCTGGCTGCCGATGATCCTTCCATGCATTCGTCACAGAACGAACAGGATTCACGCTTTTATGGAAAATTTGCTATGATTCCCATGCTGGAACCGTCTTCCCAACAAGAAGCATACGATATGATGGATTACGCATATACACTATCGGAAAAACTGAAGTTGCCGGTGCTGATGCGTGTGGTTACCCGTCTGGCACATTCGCGTGCCGGTGTGGAAATAGCCGATATCCGTGAGGAAAATCAGTTGAATCCTGATCATGAACGTGCCCACTGGGTATTGCTGCCGGGTAATGCGCGTAAACAATATCTGGATTTAGTGAAAAAGCAGGAAAAACTGGAAGAAGCTTCCTCCAAATCTCCTTATAATTATCTGGAAGGGTTGAATCCCGAATATGATTATGAGTTCGGAGTGATAGCTTGCGGTATCGGTTATAATTATGTGAAAGAGGCAGATACGGATGGTTGCCATATTCCGGTATTGAAAGTTTCGCAGTATCCGTTGCTGGCTGACGAAATCAGGACGATGGCAGACCGTTGCGGATATGTTTTGGTAGTGGAAGATGGCCAGCCGTTTGTGGAAGAGCAGGTAAAAGCGATTCTTTCCTCAGACTATGAGATAAAGGGACGCCTGACCGAAACTTTGCCACGTACCGGTGAACTGACTCCGGATAATGTGGGCGAGGCAATCGGATGGGGAATCAAACGTCCGTTTGGTAAACCTCAGGTGGTGATGCCGCGTCCGCCTGCATTGTGTCAGGGATGTGGTCATCGGGATGTGTATGATGCATTGAACAAGGTGGCTGCGGAATATCCGGATGCACGCATTTTCGGTGATATCGGTTGCTATACATTAGGTGCGTTGCCCCCGTTCCGTGCTATTGACAGTTGTGTGGATATGGGTGCTTCCATAACCATGGCCAAAGGTGCTTCCGATGCGGGAGTATTTCCGGCCATTGCGGTTATCGGTGACTCTACATTCACTCATTCCGGTATGACCGGTCTGCTGGATGCGGTCAATGACCATGCCAATATCACTGTGGTGATTTCGGATAACCTGACTACTGCCATGACCGGTGGACAGGATTCTGCCGGTACGAACAAATTCGAGGCGATCTGCCTGGGATTAGGGGTAGAACCCGAACATGTGCGTGTAGTGGTTCCATTACCAAAGAATATGGAAGAAATCACCCGTACCATTCGTGAGGAAATAGAATATAAAGGGGTGTCTGTCATTATTCCGCGCAGAGAATGTATCCAGACATTGAATCGTAAACTAAGACAGAAAAAAGCAGATAAGGCATGAGAAAAGATATCATACTTTCGGGCGTAGGAGGACAGGGTATCCTGACTATCGCTACTATTATAGGAGAAGCTGCTACGGCAGAAGGCATCAATTTGAAGCAGGCTGAGGTACACGGTATGAGCCAGCGCGGAGGAGATGTACAGTCTAATCTGCGTCTATCCGACGAAACGATTTATTCGGATCTGATCGCTCAGGGTGAGGCGGATCTGATTATTTCCATGGAACCGATGGAGGCGTTGCGTTATCTGCCTTACTTGCAGGAAGAAGGTTGGGTGATTACTTCTGCTAATCCTTTCAAGAACATTCCCGACTATCCTGAAGAAGTGGATCTGATGAGAACTTTGGAAAGTCTTCCGCATGTGGTGAAGTTGGAAATAGAGGATATGGCAAAAGAAAACAGTATGCCTAAATGCGCGAATGTGATTCTGCTGGGCATGGCTGCGAAGTATATTGAGATCGTATCACCGGAACAGTTGCGTGAAAGCATAGGGCGTGTGTTTGCCACAAAAGGTGAGAAGATTGTTGAAATGAATCAGAAGGCTTTTGATATAGGCTTGAATGCGGTAAAGAACTGGTAATGCCATGAAGATATTTAGTGAAGAATTAGTGGAGAAGGCGGTGAAGGAACTGCACATCGCCAATCTTGCACAGGCTACTATCGGTGATGTGCTGTTGGTAGCCCAGTATCTGGAAAAGGAAACGGGGATTCCTTTTATCCGCATGGATCAGGGATCTCCCGGTCTTGCCGCCAATCAGATAGGGATTGAAGCGGAGAAAGCTGCTTTGGACAGAGGAGTCGGATCGCAATATCCGGCTGCCGCAGGAGTGCCCGAGTTGAAAAAGGAGGCTTCCCGTTTTGTAAAAGCTTTCTTGAATCTGGATATCTCTCCGCGCGCTTGTGTGCCTACTACCGGGTCGGTGGCGGGTTCATTCGGCTCGTTCATAGCCTGTACGCAGCGTATTCCGGGGAAAGACAAGGTATTGTTCATTGATCCCGGATTTCCTATTCAGAAATCCCAGCTTCGCATTATCGGCGTGGAGTGGGAAGAATTTGATATCTATCATTATCGTGGACAGGCCTTGCGTGAGAAATTGGAAAGTTTCCTGAGTAAAGGCGATATAGCAGCGATTATCTATTCTAATCCGAATAATCCGGCATGGATTTGTCTGGAAGAGGAGGAGTTGCAGATAATCGGTGAACTGGCAACCCGGTATGATGTGATTGTCATGGAAGATCTGGCTTATTTCTGCATGGACTTCCGTCGGGATATGGGGCATCCTTTCGAACCGCCTTATCCGCCCACTGTGGCAAGATATACGGATAATTATATTCTGATGCTTTCTTCTTCCAAGATATTCAGTTATGCCGGACAGCGTATGGCATTGGCATGTATCAGCGACAAACTGTTCGACCGCCAGTTCCCTGCATTAGCAGAACGGTATAAAGATGCAGGGGTATTCGGTCCTACGCTGATTGCTTCCATTCTTTATATGATTACTTCGGGATGTACGGCTTCCACTCAGTATGCATACGCTGAGATGCTTCGTCTGTCCACCGAAGGTAAAATCAATTTTGTGGAAGATACCCGCGAATATGCCCGTCGTGCGGAACGCATGAAGAAAATATTTACCGACAATGGTTTCCACATCGTATATGACTATGATGCTACCCAGGTGGTGGGAGATGGTTTCTTCTTTACTATTGGTTACGGAAATATGACAGGGGGTGAATTGCTCCGGGAGTTATTGTATTATGGAGTAAGCAGCATCTCGCTTTCTACTACCGGTAGCGAGCAGGAAGGTGTCCGCGCCTGTACTTCCAGAATGCGTGAGGAACTTTATCCGGTGATGGAAGAACGCATGAGAGCTTTTCATGAAGATCATTGAAAATAATGTGCTAATAGGATAATGTGCCGATTGTCATATGGTGTGTTTGTGCACCAGTACATTGGCTAATTAGCACATTGAAAAATTATTTATTATGATTTGGAACAAAAATAAAGAGTGCATGAGCCGGGACGAAATGAGCGCTCTGCAGGGAAAACGCCTGAACAAGTTGGTGAACCTGGTTTATCATAATGTCCCTTTTTATCGTAACAAGATGCAGGAGATGGATTTATCTCCGGATGATATTCAGACTATTGAAGACATTGTAAAACTTCCTTTTACTACCAAACAGGATTTACGTGATAATTATCCTTATGGACTTCAGGCTGCTCCTGCTTCGGAAATTGTACGTGTACACGCTTCTTCGGGCACAACCGGGAATCCTACCATTGTGGGATATACACGTCGTGACTTGTCCGTATGGTCCGAAGTAATGTCGCGTTGTCTTTCGGCCTATGGGGTTACTCGTAATGATACTTTTTCTGTCAGTTATGGTTATGGATTATTCACTGGTGGGCTGGGTGCACATTATGGTGTGGAGAATCTGGGGGCGACTGTTATCCCGGCTTCTACCGGAAATACGGAAAAGCATGTTCGTCTGATTCGTGACTTGGGTATAACCGGTATTGCTTGTACTCCTTCTTATGCTCTTTATTTAGCAGAAGTGGTGGAACGTATGGGGCTTACCAAGAAAGATATCGGCCTCCGTATAGGAGCCTTTGGAGCCGAGCCATGGACGGAGAGTATGCGTAAGGAAATAGAAGAGCGGCTGGGCTTGAAAGGCTACAATATTTATGGATTGAGTGAAATTATGGGCCCTGGTGTTTCCTATGAATGCCAGGAACAACATGGTTCGCATATCAATGAGGATCATTTTTATCCTGAAATCATTAACCCTGAAACGCTGGAACGTCTTCCGAATGGAGAAGTGGGAGAATTGGTGTTTACTACTCTGACCAAGGAAGGTATGCCGTTATTGCGCTATCGTACGAAGGACTTGACTTCCCTGATGGAGGGTGAATGTCCGTGTGGAAGAACCAATATTCGTATGTCGGGTATTGTAGGCCGTAGTGACGATATGCTTATTATCCGTGGCATCAATGTATTCCCGTCTCAGGTGGAAAGTGTTATTCTGGATATGCCGCAGTTTGAACCTCAGTATATGCTGGTGGTGGATAGGAAGAATAATCTTGACTCTTTGCAGGTACAAGTGGAAGTCCGCAAAGACTTCTTCTCGGACGATATGGGACGTATGCTGGCAATGAAGAAGGCGCTGAGTGACAAATTGAAGAGCGTTCTTTCTATCAGTGCTGAAGTGAAGCTGATGGAGCCTAACAGTATTGCCCGTAGTGAAGGCAAGAGTAAACGTGTGATAGACAACCGAATTTTAAAATGAAAAAGTACGCAATATGACAATTAAGCAATTATCTGTTTTTCTGGAAAACAAGACCGGAAGGATAAATGACGTAACCAAGACATTGGCAAAGTATGATATCAATATGCATGCGTTCAGCATGGCGGAATCTACTGATTTTGGTATTCTTCGTTTGATTGTATCGGATGTGGAAAAAGCGGTGGAAGTACTTCGTGTCGAGAATTTTGCCGTGATGCTGACCGATGTGGTATGTATCAGTTGCCCGAATGTGGCTGGTTCTTTGGCTAAAGTTTTGGACTATCTGGCAGCAGAGAATATCTTTATTGAATATATGTATGCTTTTGCTCAGGGAGATACGGCACATGTGGTTATCCGTCCGTCTAATGTGGAGCGATGCATGGAAATCTTGAACAAACTCAATTGTAATGTTTTGACTAAAAATAGTTTGTGATTTCTTTGACATATTCATTCATTTTGTAGTAATGGAAATCCGTATAAGTATAAAAAATAGTTTATCAGAATCTTTTTTAAAGTTAGAAAGCCGCTTCAGAGGAGGCGGCTTTCTGCTTTTCTATTAGAACAAACTCCAAGCAACTGTCAGTCCGGCCATTACAATGGCAACCATACTCATCAGTTTAATCAAAATGTTCAAACTGGGACCGGATGTATCTTTAAACGGGTCACCTACCGTGTCACCGGTAACCGTTGCTTTGTGAACTTCACTTCCTTTACCGCCGAAATTGCCTTCTTCTACATATTTCTTGGCGTTATCCCATGCGCCTCCTGCATTGGCCATGAAAATGGCAAGCACGAAACCGGAGGACAAACCACCAATCAGCAGACCGATGACTCCGGGAACTCCAAACACTAATCCTGTAGCAACCGGAGCGATGATAGCCAATAGAGACGGGAATACCATTTCACGTTGTGCTCCTTTGGTGGAGATTTGTACACAACGGGCATAGTCGGGTTCGGCTTCTCCAGTCAGAATTCCTTTTATTTCACGGAACTGGCGGCGTACTTCCTCTACCATGTGGGCTGCTGCACGACCCACTGCATTCATGGTCAGACCGCAGAACAGGAATGCCATCATACTGCCCAAAAACATGCCGCTTAGCACTTTAGGGTTCATCAGGGTTACATCGTAATAAAGCATGTAGTCAGTGAAACTGGCGTTATGAACATCTACGGTAATGCCGTTTGGTAATTCCAGAATGGTCTGCCCCAACCGGGTTAATCCGATACGGATTTCTTCTACATAGGATGCTAACAGAGCCAATCCGGTCAGAGCAGCAGAGCCGATAGCAAAGCCTTTGCCGGTGGCAGCAGTTGTGTTACCCAACGAGTCGAGTGCGTCAGTGCGCCTGCGTACTTCTTTACCTAATCCGCTCATTTCGGCATTACCGCCGGCATTGTCTGCAATTGGTCCGTAAGCATCGGTAGCCAAGGTAATTCCCAATGTTGAGAGCATACCTACGGCAGCAATACCAATACCGTAAAGCCCCATGGAAATATTGGCGAAATCAAACCCGGAAGCAAGCCAATAGGATAAGATGATGCCTACTACTACTGCCAGTACCGGGATAGTGGTGGAAACCATACCTAGTCCGATACCGGAAATGATAACGGTAGCCGGACCTGTCTTTCCACTTTCGGCCAATCGTTGTGTAGGTTTATAAGATTGAGAAGTATAGTATTCGGTAGAGCGGCCGATAACGATCCCTACTATTAATCCCACTACCACAGCAAAAGAGATGTTTACCCAGTTTTCCAGTCCCAAGGCCCAAAGGATAAGGAAAGTGGCAACAACAATCAGCACAGAACTTAAGTTGGTTCCTGTAGCTAATGAACCGAGTAGCTCTTTCATTCCTGCATCTTCTTTGGTACGGACAGCGAAAATACCGATGATGGAGAGTAAAATACCTACAGCTGCAATCAGCATAGGCGCAATGACCGCTTTAAACTGCATTACAGTATCATCCGAACCAATGAAGGCAGCTGCGCCCAAAGCGGCGGTAGCCAGGATAGAACCGCAATAAGACTCGTAGAGGTCGGCGCCCATTCCGGCTACGTCACCTACATTGTCACCCACATTATCGGCAATGGTAGCAGGATTACGGGGATCGTCTTCCGGAATTCCGGCTTCCACTTTACCTACCAGGTCAGCACCCACATCGGCTGCCTTGGTATAGATTCCACCTCCTACACGGGCGAAAAGCGCTTGCGTGCTGGCTCCCATTCCAAAAGTAAGCATGGTAGTGGTGATGACACATAATTTGGCGGAGGGATTCAAGGTATCTGACGGAATACAATAATCCAATAATATATACCAGAAGGAAATATCGAGCAGACCTAATCCAACAACAACCAATCCCATAACAGCTCCGCTACGGAAAGCCACGCGCAGTCCTTTGTTCAGAGAGTGCTGGGCTGCATTGGCGGTACGTGCTGAAGCATAGGTAGCCGTTTTCATTCCCAAAAAACCGGAAAGTCCCGAGAAGAAACCGCCGGTAAGAAAAGCAATGGGCACCCACGGATTTTGTAAGTTGAAGCCGTATGCCATGATAGAAAATAGAATAACTAATCCCAGAAATACCAGCCCTACCACTTTGTATTGTTGTTTCAGATAGGACATGGCGCTCTGGCGCACATAAGAAGCGATTTTTTCCATTGTCGGAGTTCCTTCGCTTTCAAGCATCATTTGTTTGTAGAAATACCATGCGAGTGCCAATGCCAAGAGGGAGGCAATGGGCACAATCCAGAAGAGATACGTTTCCATACGCAGTATTGATTTAAAAGTTGGTTTTGCCCAAAGATAGAAAAAATAAATGATATTCAATGTAAGCATTCGATAAACTCCCCCTTTCATTCTAAAAATGTGATATTACTTTTGTA
>ENA-OYBZ01000072-OYBZ01000072.1-human-gut-metagenome-genome-assembly--contig:-NODE-72-length-23829-cov-5.238412_pt1 | contig 23829 bp, 10 predicted proteins | sample MGYA00244626_ERZ652865 | MGnify/ENA primary metagenome ERZ652865 (study PRJEB26926, sample SAMN06164773) | human gut metagenome | biome: ENVO:00009003; feature: ENVO:2100002; material: ENVO:00002003...
GGGCTATTGGTACTCCGCCGCGTCTTCAGCTCATTCGGGATGAAATCCTGCAATCTGGCACTACTTCTGGATGGGAAGCGATGGATTATATGAAATGGTATGATGCATATGATTCGTTTCTTAAACACAATGGATTTGCCAAAGCATTTCCTACAGTGGATGATTTGACCCGTGCCATGGGGAATGTGGCTTTCTATTATCAAGGTAGGGTAATTGAGAATATTCGTATCAGTAATACGGTGGATGCTTATGCTGTAAATGGTTGGGAAAGTATGAAACTGGAAAATCACTCCGGCATTGTTGATAATTATCGTTATCCTAAAGGAGATGTGGAAGTAATGGCTCGTTATAACCAACCGTTATTTTTAGCTGTAAAAATGAATCGGAAAGTGCTGAATGTTGGAGATACGACTATAGTAGATACTTATATTGTAAATGAAAAGAATTTGAAGGGGAATTATTCTCTTCAATTGATAGCGAAAGATGCGGAAGGTACTGTATTGGCTACCCATGTATCTAGTGTACATGTTAAAGGGGGGAATGTATATGGTCAATGTTTACAGATCGGCTGGAATTTTGTTCCTCGGGCAACAGGCTATGTTTGTATTGAAGCAAAGTTGGTCAAAGGCAAAAAAACTTTTGCAACTGGAGACGATTCTTTGTTTGCTGTAAGTTTGAATACGAAAGGAATTACAGCTAATGGTTCTATTGCTGATACTACGGGCGTTCTGAGCAATTTTATGAAAACAGTTGGTTTTGATATTCCGGAATATAAAGAAGGGACACCTTCGGGAGATTATTTGTTGGTTGGCGCCTTTGAACCTACTCAATGGGGAAGTGGTATGAGTGATATTATGGAATGGGTTTACAAGGGACATACATTGATTATTGTGGATAATGCGGAAAGGTGGGCTGAGTTCTTAGCGGATAAAGAAGTTTTGGATTATCGTGGTTCAAAGAAACTAGGTACGGCTTGGTATGGTGGGAACTTTTTCAATAGAGAACATCCTATTTTTGATGGATTGCCTGTCAATTGTGTCTTTAATTGGGAATATCAATGCTTTGCTACTTACAACCGTCATCGTGTAGGGTTGCGTTGCTTTAATGGGGAAACATTGGTTGCTTGTGTTTCCGATCATAAAAAAGAAGTTTATTCTGCCTTGTCTGTTATTCCGGCAGGTCGTGGAAAAATAATTATTACTACATTGGATATTCCTGCATGTATAAAGGATGTCAAAGCTTATACAGTTCCTGTTGATCTTGATGGCATGAACGAGTCGATGAATACTTTTAATACCAAAAGCGAGAATAGGGCTAATGTAGTGGGCCAACAGTTATTATTGAATTTAATAAAAGAAAGTAATAGATCATTATGAAGAAGAGTATTATTGCCATAGCATTTTTGTTGTTATGTCCATTTTATGGGGTGAGAGCACAGGAGAGACCATTTTTTGATTTGTCAGGAAAAGGATGGCATTTATGGCAGGATAAAAAAGCGACTTGGCAGATAGAGGATATTTATTTGACATTGGAAGAGGCACGGAAAAGTCCTGTAATTGTTCCTACAGCGGGATGGGATATATTGACTTCTGCCCAGGGTGTTCCGGTACAGGTTCCCGGAACAGCTGAAGAATATCTTCAAACTCAGTCTGGACCCGAAGGAGATATTACAGGAGTTACATGGTGGAGTCGTACAATGGATATTCCGGTGTTGAAGAAAGGACAAAAAGTCTTTTTGAATTTTGGTTCTATACGTTCACGGGCGGAGATTTTTATTAATCAGAGATTAGTGGATTATCAGATTGTGGACAATGTTCCTTTCGAAACGGATATTACTCCTTATATAAAATCGGGAGAACAAGTACAATTGGCTGTACGTATAACGGATGCGGGTGGTAACCATGATTGGCGCGACTCCAGAACTATTCCGTGGGGAGATAAAATGTTGCCTCCCGGTCATGGCTTTGGAGGAATAACAGGAAAAGTTGGTATGAAGGTCTGTAATGCTGTTTATGTGGCGGATATTTATATGCAGAACACTCCTCAGATAACCACCGCCAACGCTATTCTGACATTACAGAATGAAAAAGGAAAGACTACGAAGCAGGATCTTCGTATAACGGTGTACGAGTGGCAAAATAAAGAAAAAATAGTTTATTCTAAAGAGATAAAGGGTGTTTCATTAAATAAAGGCATGAATGAACTGAAGATTCCTGTATCAGCTCCGGATGCGAAATTATGGAGTGTGGATGATCCTAATCTGTATGTATGTGAGGTGGAGTTATCCGAAGGAAAGAACTGGGTAGATAAAGATTCCCGCCGTTTTGGATTTCGTTGGTTCGAGGCTTCCGGTATAGGTGAGGATGCTGTTTTTCGTTTAAATGGAAAACGTATCATGCTTCGCTCGGCCATCAGTTGGAGTTTTTGGCCGGTCAATGGTATTTTCCCATCGGAAGAATTGGCTGAAAGGCAAATTCGCATAGCTAAGGAGTTAGGGTTGAATATGTTGAATTTCCATCGTTTTATCGGTAATACTGACGTAATGAATTATGCTGATGAGTTGGGACTGCTCTATTTTGAAGAGCCTGGTGGCTTCCGTCTGGATGTGAAACAGCCGTTTATGAATGCTGTTTTGCATGAAAAGGTCATCCGTATGGTAAAGAGGGATCGCAGTCATCCCTGTCTGGTTATCTACAATATGATGAATGAATCGGGAAATGCTACTCCTGAAAAGTTAGAATTGGAGATTCAAGCGATGAAGGATATGCGTGTACTGGATCCTTCCCGGCTGATTCTTCGTACCTCGGCTTGGGCAAAGGGGGATGATATAGAAGATCAGGCTAAAATTCATATTCGTCCTTACGATGAAAAAGTGTATTGGAGTGGTTGGTATGATTATCATCGTGCCGGAGGACCTGCTGTTTGGAATGAAGGTTTGTACAAAGGCCCTGAAGATTATTATAATGATACAAAGAATAAGCGTGAAATTGTATTCTTTGGTGAGGAAGGGGCTTTATCATCACCTCCTCGTTTGGAAAAAAATAAAGAAGATTTGGAAAAATATAGCTATAAAGGATGGGATGGTAGAGAGTTTTTACGTTGGTATGATGAATTTAATGAATTCCTAGATGCTAAACAGTTAAGGACAGTTTATCCTACGGTAGATGATTTGTGTGTGGCTATGGGGACTGTATCCTATGAGCACCAAGGACGTAAAATAGAATCGGCCAGAATGAATAATTTGACGGATGCATACGTTGTTAATGGATGGGAATCGGAATTGACGGAGAATTATTCGGGAATTGTCGATTGTTTTCGTTATCCCAAATCAGATCCGGCTATCATAGCTCGTTATAATCAGCCTTTGTATGTAGCGGTAAAGACCAGGCAACAGGTTGCAGCCGCAGGGGGAGAGGTGACCGTTGATTTTTATCTGATTAATGAGAAGAATGTCCGGGGAAACCATCAATTGAAAATCTCGGTGACAGACTCTCAAGGAAAAGTGATGGAGGTAGGGACTTATGAAACGGAAGCTGCCGGAGGTGAGGTTTATGGTCAGTTGTTGGTGAAAGATGTAAAAATACCTGTTCCTACAGCTGGAGGACTTTGTAGAATTGAAGCAAAACTATGTAAGGAAAATTCTGTTGTTACAACTGGGTATGATGATATATTGTCTGTAAATCTGGCATCCAATATGTTGGATGGTAAAGGGGCCGTTTGGGAAGATGGGAGTGCTTTACAGAATTTCTTGAAGGGTAAAACGAAAGAAGCGGTTGCAGCTTATGAGGATAATTTAGGAAAGTTGGATTGGATTATGGTGGCCCGTCCTCCTAGGAAAGATCAGTTGACAATGGTGCCGATGGAAGCGTTACGCTCTGCCGATGGCAAACCGGGATTAGATGTGGTCTATTATGAGGATATGGAATTTCAGAAGGAAGTTTATCATGAAGTGGCCAAGGTGGTTAATCTGAGTGCTATTGAGGGAGCTACACCAAGTCCTTTTGTGTATATGCTTGATGGTTATGGTATTAAATGGAGTGGTAAAGTACTTCCCTCTGTCAGTGGTGAATATACAATTATTCCTCAAAGTAATGACCGTAGTATGATTGAAGTCTTTGTCAATGGTAAGAAAATATATGAAATAACCAGAAAGAAAAAGCATTTGGGCGATGGAAAAGTTTATTTGGAAGGAGGCAAGTCTGCCGATATAGAGATCCGTTTCAGGCATCCTCGTAGTAACGCGCGTTGTCGTCTGGATTGGGCCGTTCCTAATGATAAGATGCCGGATGCACAGCGTTTAATGGAACGTGCAGTAAATGATGGAACCAAAATCTTTATTATTCAGAGTGCTGATGAATGGTCGGAATTTATAGCGGTTAATAGTAAAGCGGTGTTTAAGGACAAATTTTTTGTTGGAACCAACTGGCTGGGCGGGGTGATGTTTAATAAGCCGCATGATATTTTCAAGGAACTTCCTGTCGGAAATGCTCTCAACTGGCCTTATCAGGCATTGATACATACAGGGGTGGAGCGTATAGGATTAGTGATGGAAGGTGAAGAATTGCTGGTCGGAGCCTATCATACTTATCCTATGGCTATCGGAACTGCTATGGGGATTGTCCCTATGGGTAAGGGTAGTGTTTTGTTCTCTACATTGGATATCTATGGGAACATCATTAATGATTCGGCTGCCGGACTTGTAGCCAAAAAGCTGATTTTCAATATGATTGATTTTAAATAAAATAACAGATACCATGAAAAAAACAATCCTATGCTTTTGTTTATGCCTGTATTGTATAGGGGTATGGGCGGCTAGTGCTTCTTTTAAGAAGACAGGAAATGATTTGTTGTTTTTTTTGCCTCAGGGAAATGTGAAATTGGAATTTTGTACAGATGATATGTTCCGTGTACGTCATTCTCAAGGTACTGTGTTCGCTGAGAATGAACAGTGGATGGTTCGGAAATATGATTTTTCTTCTGTCAACTATACGGTGGAAGATAGAGGTACTGCATGGTTGATTACGACCAGAAAACTGATTATAGAGGCTACCAAGAATCCATTCTGTCTGTCTGTTTCTGATAAAAACGGTAAGATGCTTTATACAGAACTTGAGGAACAACGTTTTTATAAGGATTCTGTCAAGATGAAAGCTGTTCTACAGCCGGATGAGCATTTCTTTGGTTTTGGGGAACGTATGGATTTCATGGATCAGCGAGGGCGTAAGATTTATCTGAATGTAGAGTTGGGAAGAGGGATAAAACCGGCTGTAGGAGGAAAAGATATTTTACGTGCCAATTATTGTCCCGTACCTTTTATGATGAGTACCAAAGGATATGGTTTGTTCTTTCATACTCCGTTTGCTACCGAATGGAATATGGGGTGGGATAGTAGTGATTATTATTCGTTTAAAGCTTTTGGCGGTGATTTGGACTATTATTTTATGTATGGTCCCGATTTTTATACCATGATTGACCGATATACGGAATTGACTGGAAAATCCCCTATGCTTCCTCGTTTTGCAATGGGGTTGCATGTTGGTACTTATTCCGGTGGAACTTGGAAGAATGAAGAGATGACTTCCGATAAATACCCGCCTGCTTTATGTAAACGTTTGCGTGAGGAAGGAGTGCCTTTTGATTTGCTTTGGCTGGATTCTACTTGGAGATTGTTTAATACCACTTACGGAAATGGTGGTTGTTGTTTTGAATGGCGCAATACGTTCAAAGATCCGAAAGCCATGTTTGATAGTTGCTATGCGCAAAATGTAAAAATGGTGGGGCTTCATATCCGTTCCATATTAGATAATGGCCCTGAATATCATCTATTGGATAAGGCGCGTGAACAGGGAAATGTGCTGTATCCAGGAGCCAAGATAGAAGGGGTGGTGAATTTCTTTGACCCGAAAGCGGTGGATTGGTGGTGGGAGAACGGAGTAATGAAAGTGGCTTCCATCGGGGCTAAGTTTGTGAAAACGGATGTCGGAGGGACGATGGACCTAAAAGGACTTCATAATATTTTTCCTTTAGCTTATGCGGAAGCGCCCTATCGTAAATTTCAGGAATATAATAATATGAGGGGGGTGACACATACCCGTGAGGGTTATGCGGGAATTCAGCGTTATCCTTATATTTGGGCCGGAGACTGGGGGAGTGAATGGCAGTGGTTTGAACCGGTGATACGTGCGGGACTTAATATCGGTATGAGTGGCGTGGGTAACTGGACTCATTGCATGGGAGGATTTGAACAGTATTCTCCTTACGATACGGAATTATATACTCGTTGGGTACAGTTCGGTATGTTTTCACCTATCGCCATGGTGTTCGGTATGGATCACCCCCGTTATCATGAACCTTGGACTTATGGTCCGGAGGCTTTGGCCAATTTTATCAAGTACGATAGTTTGCGTTATACATTGATTCCTTATATTTATAGTAATGCTTATCAGCTTTATAAAACGGCACGTCCCATGATGACCCCTTTAGTGATGGATTATCCTCAGGATGAGAATACCTATCAGCTGGCGCGTCAATATATGTTCGGGCCATGGATGATGGTTTGTCCTGTCACTACCAAAGGTGCACTGAGCCAACATGTCTATTTCCCCGGTGGAGAATGGTTTGATTATGAAACCGGTGAGCGTTACGAGGGCCGCCAATATAAGTCTTTTCTTACTCCGTTGGATGTGTTGCCTGTCTATATAAAAGCCGGAGCTATTATTCCCATGCAACCTGCTATGCAGTGGGTAGATCAGCATCCTGTAGATGTGATAACATTGGATGTCTATCCGTCAGGTATTTCTTCTTATGAGATGTATGAAGATGATGGTATATCAATGGATTATCAAAAAGGGATTGGTTCATTGACCCGCTTTACCAGCAGGCTCGCTGATGATAGCTGGACGTTTACTGCAGATAAACCGGTAGGGAAGTACAAACCTGTCAGACACACTTATCTGGTGAAGGCTTATTTGCAGAACGCTCCGCAATCTGTGATAGAAAATGGTAAATCGTTGCCCGTTCTTTCATCAGTTGCAGATGCAGACCGGAATACAGGCTGGTTTTATGATACGGAGCATAAACGTCTGTATGTGAAGACAGCCGGAGATAACCATCAGAAAATTGAAATTGTGGTACAATAACTTAAAGGATTGATTCTATGAGAAAAATCATCGGTTTTCGCACTTTGTGTGTAAGTTTGGGAATATGGGTGGGGACTTTGGTGGTATCTGCTCAAGGTGAGTTTAAGGCATTACCTTGGAGTCAAAGTACCGCTTATAATTCTTATCTGATGCGTGATGTGCATCGGCAGTTTGCCGACCGGCAGTTTGCCATTCAACAAGCGTTTGCTTCTCCTGCCGGGATGCAGAAGTATCTGGAGGGTTGCCGTGAACGATATAAACAAATAGTAGGTACTTTTCCTGAAAAAGGGAGTTTAAATGCTCAGGTGGTAGGGAAGGTACAAGGTACGGGTTATCATATAGAGAAAATAATTTTTGAAAGCAAGCCCGGCCGCTATGTCACAGCACATCTTTATATGCCAGAGAACACGACTGTTCCTGTTCCGGCGACATTGGAACTTTGCGGACATGGATTGAATGGCAAAGGTCCTTCGTCTCATGCCGCTATGTTGATGGCATCCAATGGTATTGCTGTGCTGGTGGTAGATCCCATAGGCCAGGGAGAACGGTTGCAAATTATTGATAGGGAAGGAAAGCCGCTGACACGGGGGGCTACTACGGAACATACCTTACTGAATGCGGGCTTTAACTTGCTTGGTACTAGTTTGGCAGCACAGGAATATTGGGATAATCATCGGGCTTTGGACTATTTACTGACCCGTAAGGATATTGATCCGGAGCATATCGGAGTATATGGATCTTCTGGCGGTGGCACTCAGACCGCTTATTATATAGGTTTGGATCCCCGTGTAAAGGTAGCGGCTATTTGTAGTTTCTTTTCTACCCGAGAACGTACTATGGAGTTGCAAGGTCCTTCCGATGGTTGCCAACATATACCATACGAAGGGCGTGAACAACTGGAGGTACCTGATTTTGCTTTAATGATGGCTCCACGACCTTTATTGATTTTAAGCGGTAAATATGATTTTGTCGATTTATGGGGTGCGCAACAAGGATTTGCTGAATTACAACAGTGCTATAAAGTATTGGGAGTTCCCGAAAAGGTGGATATGCTGACAGTAGAAACCGGTCATGGACTTGGAGCTGAAAAAAGGCAAAAGTTGGCCAGTTGGTTCAAGCGTTGGTTGAAAGATAATCAATCTCCGGTGAAGAAAGCGGCACAAGACCGTTTTCAGTTGTCAGATATGCTTTGTACGACTAAAGGACAGGTGAATGTATCTATGCCTGGAGCACTCAGTATTATGCAGGAAAATGTGAATCAGCTGGATGAGTGGGCTTCCAAGCGTGAGACGTTTCTTTCGAAAGGAAAGAAAACTGTTCAAACAAAGATGCTGGATTTGTTAGGTCTTAAAGGTCTTCCTGACCATAAAATAAGAATTGAGGCAACCGGACATGATTCAATGCGTGAATATGAACAATATAAGTTTCAGCTCATAAGGGAAGGGGAGATGCCTGTTCCTTGTATTCTTATCATGCCGTCCAGAGCGAATGCTGATTCTCCTATTGAGTTAAGGTTGCAGGAAGAGGGGAAAGGAACTTATTTGAGTGAATATGCGAATTTTGCTGCTGCCTTGACGGAAGGAAAAATTTTGTTGTTGGCAGACTTGCGCGGATTGGGGGAAACAACAGATCCTGCATTTTATACGGATGCTAAATATTGGAACCGTGAATATCGTAATGCAATGATCAGTATGCATATAGGGCGTCCTATTATGGGACAACGGGTAGTCGATATCCTGACTTTGCTTGATTTTTGTTCAGAACATGAACTTTTGAAAGGACATCCCGTCAAAGTATTTGCCAATGGTATTTATGGTCCAGCTGTAATTCATGCTGCTTATTTGGATGAAAGAATCAACAGTGTGGAGATAACACATAGTGTGAAGACTTGGAAGGAATACATTGAGAAGCCTATGCAGTGGGATATGTATTCTAATGTGTTGTATGGTGCTTTGAAATATTATGATTTACCGGATTTGATAAGGTTAAGCAATCGTCCCATCCGTTTTGCAGATTAAAAAACAGAATTCATCTCCACTGTAGGAGCATATTAAATGTCCTGAAGGCACAACAATCTGCTCCTGCAGTGGATGGAATATATGGCTTGTCTATTTCTTTTCCAGGAAATCAGCACGCATCGGGCTGAAACAATCTATCAGCATACCCGGCTCCAGGCATACACAACCATGCACTGCATCTGGTTCCTTATACAGACAGTCACCGGCCGATACAATTTTTTTCACACCATTGATGGTGAACTCAAATTTTCCACTTTCTACATAAGTCACTTGTGAATGGATATGATGGTGAACAGCTCCTACAGCTCCCTTTTCAAATTTTACTTTAACAACCATGATGTCATCATTGTAACCCATGATTTGGCGCACTACACCTTCGCCTGCAGGTTCCCATTCTTTGCCTTCTGCAAAAATGAAGTTTTCACTACCTGTTTTCATAACCTTTTTTTCAGTGTTTTTGTTTGTTTCTTCAGTACACTCTTTGTCGCTCTCTTTTTTTTCACTTTGTGCATTGCAGCTCTGCAATATTAGTGGTGCCATCAGGGCACAAGCATACAATGCGGTTCTTACTTTACGATTCATGATCTTGCATTTAATATAAAATGAATAACTAAAACTTTTCTTCAAATATATATAATATATAAGGAGAGTGGTTCACCGTGATTAAAATATACGAGGAAAAGACCAAATATTACAATCCCATACCCTAAAAAATGGCTTATTTTGCTTCATAATGATATTCAAACTTGAATCAAAACACTACAACAACAATGAAAAGCACATTAAAGAAGAGATGGGGAAGAATTGCCCTTTGCTTGTGTATGGCAAATTTTGCTTGCGCAGGTATGGCTCAAACTAATAAAAAGTTAGATGACCAAGTGATAAATACAATGAAAACCGCCACTCAGTTTATGATGGATAAAGTGAGTTATAATGGTGGTTTTGTATGGAATTATTTGCCGGATATGTCCCGCTCATGGGGAGAGATGGAAGCCAAGAGGACAATGGTTTGGATTCAGCCACCGGGAACTCCTTCTGTCGGTCATTTGTTGCTTGACGCTTATCATGCTACAGGAGATGAGTACTATTATGAAGCTGCCCAAAAAGTGGCTAACACTTTGATTTGGGGGCAGCTTGAATGTGGAGGATGGAATTATGTATTTGATTTTGCAGGAGAGAACTCGTTAAAGTCCTGGTATGATACCGTTGGTAAAAATGGCTGGCGTCTGGAGGAATTTCAACATTATTATGGAAATGCGACTTATGATGATGCGGGTACTATGGAGGCTGCTAAATTTCTACTTCGTATGTATGTGGAAAAAAATGATCCTGCTTTCCGTCCGGCTTTGGAGAAAACCATTGATTTTGTTTTGAAAAGTCAATATCCGGTGGGTGGATGGCCTCAACGTTATCCTTTGATGTATGATCACCCTTTTCAAGGTAAGAAAGATTATTCGTCTTTTATTACTCTGAATGATGATGTGATTCCTGATGCGACCGAGTTTTTGATTCAATGCTATCAAGCAATGGGGTTGCAAGGGGTAAAGGAGCCTATTATGCGTGCTATGTACTTGATGATTTCTCTTCAACAAGGGGAACCTTATGCAGGCTGGGCGGACCAATATACAGTAGATGATTTGAAACCGGCTCATGCCCGTTCTTATGAACCGCGCAGTGTGAATACCGGTACTACCGTCCGTCTTATCAATTTAATGATGGATTACTATAAACTTACAGCTGATACTCGTTTCCTGTCGGGGATTCCTGCTGCAATTCGTTTTTTGGAATCAATGAAATTACCGGAATCGGATGTGAAGAAATGGAAGCGTCAGTCTACTAATCCGGAAGCTATTTTGGTTCCTCGTTTTGTTGATCCTGATACAGGTAAACCACTGTATGTCCATCGTAAGGGAAGTAATGTGAAAAATGGAACGTATTATATTGATCAGAATATAGAAAATACAATAGCTCATTATAATTCGGCAATTTTTGTGAATCCTGGTGAACTGCGTCGCCGTTATGAGGAAGTGAAGAAACTTCCTGTATCCGAGTTGGCGAAGAATTCACCTTTGCTACAGGATCATTTGGTTCCTTTACCTAAATATTATACTCGTTTACGTGGAAAAGCTACGGAAGAAGTTGCCCGGAAATTGGTGCAATCACTGACTAAGGACGGTTGCTGGCTCTCTCCTTTAAAGTCAACCTCGAACCCGTATAAGCCATATACTGTTTCAGGACCTAGTGAGGAAACGAAATATATAGCTACTTTTGTAGGGGACGAGCACGATACATCACCTTATCCGTGTACTACCGGAGAATTGTGCATCTCTGTAGGGGATTATATTGATAATATGATAAAATTAATTAGTTACCTTGAAAAGTAAAAGTTTGTTAGGTATAGGTTTATGAAGAATGCTGTAATTTGTTTATTGTTGTTCGGGATATGTCTGACGGTTTCTGCTCAAGAAAAGGTGGAAACCGTCTCTATGCGTTATGAAACGCAGAATGATATGCCGCTGTTTTATCAGAAGCTGAAAGAAAGTCTGACTTATTCTATGGCATGGGGGAACTCTTCTATCCGAAATTTTGAAAAATGGCGTGAAGAGGCTAGAAAAGTTTTGTTGGATTGTATGCAGCCTGCTCCTCCTGTAGCGGCTTTTGATAAAGAAGTGATAGATATTGAGCGGAGGGAAGGGTATACAGTGGAAAAAATTCTGTTTAATGTTTCGGAATATTCCCGTGTTCCCGCTTATCTGTTGGTCCCTGAGGGGAAGGGACCATTTCCTGCAGTGTTATTACTTCACGACCATGGGGCCCATTTCTCAATAGGGAAAGAGAAGATGGTACGTCCGTTCGGTGTGGAGGCATCTGTGACAGCCGATGCGGATGATTGGGCGGAAAGATGTTATGATAAACAGTATGTGGGTGATTATCTGGCAAGCCATGGATATGTAGTGCTTGCTGTGGATGCCTTGTTTTGGGGGGAACGGGGACGTAAGGAAGGAGTGCGCTATGACTCACAGCAAGCGTTGGCTGCCAATATGCTACAGATGGGAATGTCATGGGGGGCCTTGATTGTTTGGGATGATATCCGTAGTGCTGAGTTTTTGGCTACATTGCCTATGGTCAGTAAAGATAGAATAGGTACTATGGGCTTTTCTATGGGAGCACATCGTGCTTGGATGGTCAGTGCCGCTACAGATGTGGTGAAGGCAGGCGCTGCTGTGTGCTGGATGAATACTACAGATAGCTTAATGACACTTACCAATAATCAGAACAAAGGCGGGTCTGCTTATTCCATGATTATTCCCGGAATACGGAATTGGATGGATTATCCTCATGTGGCATCTATCGCCTGTCCCAAACCGATGTTGTTCATCAATGGTTTGCGGGACAAACTTTTTCCTGTAAAGGGCGTTGAAAGCGCTTTCTCTACCATGCAGGATGTATGGAAGGGTCAATCGGTAGAAAATCTATTGACTACCAAGTTCTATGATTTGCCTCATTTTTGCAGTAAGGAGATACAGGCTGATATACTTGAGTTCTTTAATCAAAATTTAAAATAGAAAGCGATGAAAATTAAGATGTTGATGGCATTTGTTGCCTTGTTGTTATTTTCTGCTTTTACGGCAGACCACACAATTACTATTTTTATGATAGGTGACTCGACTATGGCCAACAAATCCTTAGAGGGAGGTAATCAGGAACGTGGATGGGGCCATGTGCTGGGAGGATATTTCAGTGAAAATATTCGTGTGGAAAACCATGCTAGAAATGGTCGGAGTTCTAAAAGTTTTATTGATGAAGGATTATGGGAGGTAGTAATTAATAAAGTAAAGCCGGGTGATTATGTTTTTATTCAGTTTGGGCATAATGATGAGAAGGTAGATGAGAAACGTCATACTGATCCCGGATCTACTTTTGATGCCAATCTACGCCGTTTTGTAAAAGAAACACGTGCCAAAGGAGGAATTCCCGTTTTGTTCAATGCTATAGTTCGCCGTAATTTTCGGAATAATAAAAATGCGGTGGCCGAAGATGATGTGCGCAAGGATTTGTCAAAGGGGGGTGTTTCTCAAGATGGAGAAGTGCTGATTGACACTCATGGAAAATATTTGGATTCTCCGCGCAATGTGGCAAAAGAATTGGATGTGCCTTTTGTGGATATGAATAAGATAACGCATGATTTGGTGCAGAGAATGGGGCCGGAGGCCTCAAAAAAATTGTTCATGTGGATTCCTGAAGGCGTGTGTGCAGCTTGTCCGAAAGGCCGTGAGGATAATACGCACCTGAATGTATATGGGGCGCGTACTATTGCAGGTTTGACAGTGGATGCTATAGCTAAAGAGGTTCCTGTATTGGGGCCTTTTATACGTCATTATGATTTTGTTGTGGCAAAAGATGGCAGTGGTGATTTCTTTACCATTCAGGAAGCGATCCATGCTGTTCCCGATTTTCGTAAAGCAGGACGCACTACTATTCTAGTCCGTAAAGGGGTATATAAAGAGAAAGTGGTTATTCCTGAAAGTAAGATTAGTATTTCTTTGATAGGTGAGGACGGAGCAATTCTGACAAATGATGATTTTGCTTCTAAAAAGAACTGTTTCGGAGAAGAAATGTCTACCTCCGGTTCATCAACCTGTTATATCTATGCTCCCGATTTCTATGCTGAGAATATCACCTTCGAGAATAGTGCCGGCAGAGTAGGGCAGGCAGTGGCCTGTTTTGTTAGTGGAGATCGCGCTTATTTCAAAAACTGTCGTTTTTTGGAAAATCAGGATACTTTGTATACTTATGGCAAAGACAGTCGTCAGTTCTATGACCATTGTTATATAGAGGGTACGGTGGATTTTATTTTTGGCTGGTCTACGGCATTGTTTAAGGATTGCACCATCCATAGCTTGGGTGATGGTTATGTTACCGCTCCTTCTACAGATCAAGGCAAGAAATATGGTTATGTTTTTATTGGCTGTAAATTGACGGGTGTGGTTGAGGCTCAGAAGGTGTATTTGTCCCGTCCTTGGCGTCCTTATGCACAGGCTGTCTTTATTCATTGTGATTTAGGAAAGCATATTCTTCCGGTGGGGTGGAACAACTGGGGCAAAAAAGAAAATGAGGAAACCGTATTCTATGCTGAATATCAGAATACAGGAGAAGGGGCGGCTACCGCTTCGCGTGCTTCGTTTGGAAAGCAACTGAACGATATCAGTAATTATAATGAAGCACAGATTTTGGCAGGTGATGACGGATGGAATCCTGTGGAAAATGGAAATGTATTGTTGCAGAATTTAAAGAGATAAGCTGTTTTTTCTTCATGTAATAATACTTTGTCACTGTAGGGATGGATCTTATTTACCCCTATGGAAAATGTCAAGGAAGAGTGGAATGATAAAAGGGGTATTTAACTTTGCCCCTTTTATTTTTTTAGGAACTTGTATGTCGGTATCTCTCGTTTTTTATGTATTTTTGCCATACTATATATGAAAATCTACGAAATGAAAAGACACATTCTGTTTATACTTACTTTGCTGTTCTTTTTTTATGCAAAAAGTCAGCCTAATTGTATCTTTACTCATTATTCTTCGGAAAACGGTTTGTCTCAGAACTCTATCATGAGCATGGTACAAGACCATAATGGAGTGTTATGGTTCTCTACTTGGGATGGAATCAACCGGTTCAATGGTTATGACTTCAAAGTTTATAAAGCCAGACAAGGGAATAAAATTACTATGACTAACAACCGGGTAGACTTATTGGAAGTAGACCCTTATAATTATATTTGGCTGCAAACGTATGATTACCGTGTGTATCGTTTTGACCAAAGAACAGAGAAATTCGAACAAATTCCTGCAGAAGGTGAAGAGGAGGGCATGCGTTTCTCTTCTATTAAAATATTGCCCGACAGTGTCATTTGGCTACTTTCTGAAAATGAGGGGGCTGTCCGTGTGAAAACAAATCCTAAGGATTACAGTGTAACCACTCAAGTATATGCTACTCATAGTCATGGAGGAAATGCCGCTCACATTAATCAGGTTTTTAGCGATGCTTATAATCAAGAGTGGTTACTTACTGATAACGGTCTGCTAAAGATTACGAATGATAAAGAAGAGCCTGTTTCTTATTTTGTGAATATCCAATCAGGCAAAGATGAATCCGTACAGGCTTTCTACTCTTTTTGCAGTTATGGTGACGAACTTTATTTTGGATCAGACAGGGGACGGATATGGTGCTATTCTTTGCAAAATGAAATCTTTCGTCTTTGGGAATTGCCGATAAAGGATAAAGTGATTGCTATAAATGAAATAAAAGGTACGGGACTGTTGATAACAACTGCCCATGAAGGATTGATATTGTACCATTCGGATACAAAAGAGTGTAAAGTCTATAATAAATCCAATTGTCCCGAATTCCCGGCAGACGCTTTCCGTTCTGTTTATGTTGACAGTAAGCAGGAAGCATGGTTTGAGATGACCGAATGGGGAAAGGTTTGTCATTTCAATCCTTTGACGGAAGTATTTAAGCAAGAAAAGATGCAAGTGGAGCCTCGTGGTGCCGATCGTTCCTATCCCAGTTTTCATATTTGTGAGGACTTGAACGGTAATTTGTGGGTACATCCGCAAGGAGGAGGGCTTTCTTGGTATGACAGGGAGGCAAATCGGCTGTTACCTTTCTACAATGACCCCGATTCACCTGATTGGCACTTTTCTAACAAATTACATTCTATGTTATCCGATAAACAAGGCAATCTTTGGTTATGTACTCATTCTAAGGGGTTGGAGAAGATTACTTTTTTAGGAAGCCAGTTCCATATTTATCCCCGCATGGGGCACAGTTATGACTTGAATGCCAATACGGTACGTGCGTTGTTTGAAGATAGCGAACATCGCATCTGGATGGGAAAACGGGACGGTCAGATTGAAATTTATTCTTCTGATTTAGATTTTCAGGGTATTCTGACTGAAGAGGGGATTATAGCTAAATCTGGTAGGCCGTTAAGTGGAGTTCCTTATCATATCATGCAAGATTCTCGCGGAAACATTTGGATTGCTACTAAAGGGGATGGTATTATTCTGGCAGAAAAGGAGGGGGCACATTTTAAGTTTACTCGATTCAAATATGATGAAGATGATATTTATAGCCTGAGTCATAATAGTGTTTACTGGTTACATGAAGACAAGCATGGACGTATTTGGGTGGCAACTTTTGGTGGAGGGTTGAATTATATTCAGAAAACTCCTGAAGGGAAATATGTGTTTATTAGTTCTAGAAATAACCTGAAAGGTTTTCCGTATGACCGTTGTTATCGTGTACGCCATATCACTTCTGATAAGAAGGGGAATATATGGGTGGGGAGCAGTGATGGCGCACTTAGTTTTAAAGAGGATTTTAAGGATCCGGAGTCGATTGTGTTCCATCTTTATGCACGTATCCCCGATGATATGAATTGTCTGAGCAACAATAACGTATATCGGGTTGTAACCACTTCTCAAGGAGAAGTTTATTTAGCTACATTTGGTGGTGGCCTTAACCAACTTGTTTCCATGAACGGAGAAGGGGGAGCTGTATTTAAATCCTATACAGTGAAGAATGGTCTGCCTTCAGATATCCTGTTGTCTGTAGAAGAGGATGACACAGGAAGCTTGTGGATAAGTACGGAAAACGGATTGAGTAAATTTATTCCGTCCGAACAACGTTTTGAGAATTATAATGAAAGGGATTTTGGTGGTAAGATACGTTTTGAGGAGGGAACGTCGTTGAATCTTAGTTCCAGCACCATTTTGTTTGGTACCAGTCGTGGCGTGCTTTATTTTGAACCAGAGCATATTAAGAAGAGTAATTATGTACCATCCATTATTTTAGGTACTTTGAAGATATCCAATCAAGAGGTAGTTCCAGGGGTATCAGGAAGTTTGTTGCGGCAATCACTCAATAATACAGAACATCTGGTACTTTCACATAAGGAGAATATTGTAACCTTATCGTTTGCTGCATTGGATATGATTTATCCTGAAAATATCCGTTATGCTTATCGTTTACGCGGATTTGATAAAGAATGGAATTATGTAGACAGACAGCGTACCGCTACATATACTAATCTTCCGAAAGGAGATTATGTTTTTCAGGTTAAATCGACCAATAGTGATGGTGTTTGGGTAGAGAACGAGCGCAGTTTGAGAATCACCATTCAGCCTTCGTTTTGGGAAACAGCTTGGGCTATGGCAATTTATATTCTTGCTTTTCTGTTGATTCTGTTTTCAGGAGTATATATATTGTTTACTATTTATCGTCTGAAACATGAAGTGTCTGTGGAACAGCAGGTTTCTGATATAAAACTTCGTTTTTTTACAAATATTTCTCACGAACTTCGCACTCCGCTAACGTTGATTGCAGGTCCTGTAGAATATGTTTTGAAAAACAAGACTTTGCCAGATGATGTACGTGAGCAATTGCATGTAGTAGAACGTAATACCGACCGTATGCTTCGCTTGGTGAACCAAATTCTTGATTTCCGCAAAATACAGAAAAATAAAATGAAGTTGCGTATAGAACAGATCGATATTGTTCCTTTTGTACGCCATATCATGGATAATTTTGAATCGTTGGCCGAAGAGCATCATATTGATTTTGTATTCGAAAGTGAAATGCCTTCCTTGAAACTGTGGGTAGATGCGGATAAGCTGGAAAAGATTGTCTTTAATCTGCTTTCCAATGCTTTTAAGTATACTCCACAGGGTAAGATGATTACGCTTTTCATTCATGAAAATGAGCATAATGTGGCGATTGGTGTACAGGATCAAGGTATAGGAATTTCTGAAAGCAAGAAAGCTTCTCTTTTTGTCCGTTTTGAAAATCTGCTGGACAAGAATTTGTTTAATCAGCAAAGCTCAGGCATCGGTCTTTCTTTGGTTAAGGAATTGGTGGAACTGCACAAAGCGACTATCCGTGTGGATAGTAAAGAGGGGGAGGGCAGCTGTTTCACGGTTGAGTTTTTGAAAGGTAAAGAGCACTATACGGAGAATGTGGAGTTCATTCTCTCTGATTCTGTCGAAATGAGGCCGGAAGAGGTGGAAGAACCAGTTCAGGGACATGAAGAGAAAAGGAATGAAAGTAAAACGATGTTGCTGGTTGAAGATAATTTGGAACTTCGTTTCTTTTTGCGTAGTATCTTTATCTCAAATTTCAACGTCATAGAGGCTGTTAATGGGGCTGATGGTTTGGATAAAGCTTTGAAGTTTGTTCCGGATATTATTATTAGTGACATCATGATGCCGGAAAAGGATGGTATTACTATGACAGAAGATTTGTGTGCTAATATGGCGACCAGTCATATTCCAGTGGTTTTACTGACGGCTAAAACGGATATGGACAGTAAGTTGGAGGGTATGGAGCTGGGAGTTGAGGATTATATAACGAAGCCATTTAGTGCCACTTACCTGAAGGCTAGGGTGGAGAATATTTTGACACAACGTGTCAAGTTACAACAGTTGTATTGTGCGAATCTGATGAATATTCAGCCTGTTCCGGAGGAAGAACAGCAAACACAGCCTGAGATGTCTTCGCATGACCGTAAATTTATGGAAAAACTGACGGAATTAATGGAGAAGAATATGGATAATGGCGATTTGATAGTGGATGATTTGGTACAAGAACTTGCGGTGAGTCGTTCTGTCTTTTTCAAGAAACTGAAAACCCTGACAGGACTTGCCCCCATTGAGTTTATTAAAGAGATGCGTGTGAAACGTGCCGCGCAATTGATAGAAAGTGGTGATTATAATATGACGCAGATTGCTTATATGGTAGGTATTAATGATCCTCGTTATTTCAGCAAATGTTTTAAACAACGTTTTGGTATGACACCTACTGAATATAAAGAGAATGCAAAAAATAAGCGATAACTTTTGCTGCTATTTGTTAGTTCTTGCAGCGTTTATTTTTTAATGATTTCTTAAAGGGTATGTTTAAGTGTCGGGTATTTCTTTTGTTATGTGAGTGAGTTGCTCATGTTATTTTATTATTTTTTCGAATATGTAATGGGGGTTTTTCTGAATTTTTAGTCTTTTACATAGATAATGAACTAAAAAGAGGAAAAAGATGAAAAAAGTAATTTTATTTATGGTAGGTGTTTTGGCGAGTCTGATGTTGAGTGCTCAGTCTCGTTGGAGTGTTACGCCGGAAGCCGGCTTGGTAGTGAATAAGGAAAATGAAGGGACATCAGTTACATTAGGTTTTAAAGCTGGTGCCGGTGTATTGTATCAGTTAAAGGAAGGGGTGGGAAAAAAGCCTTCTTTTGGCTTGAAGTCCGGAGTTTATATCTTAATGCAGAAAGGTGGGTATCATCCTATGAGTTGGGGAAACATATCAACAGGGGGAGGATTTAGCATGGATTATGAAAAAACGGATGTTGAGTCCACGCGTTATTATTTGCAATTGCCTGTTATGGCTCATTGGGGTTTTAAACTTTGTGATGATGTGCGTCTTAAATTAGCAGTAGGGCCTTATGTAGCTGTAGGAATTGGTGGACGCACTCATGCTTATGTTTCTTCCTCAAAATATAATATAGATGAAGAAACAGGTGTTGGACAGTATGAATATCGGAATGATTATTACCGGTTTGGCACATTTAAAGGAAAAGCAGTAAATGAGGAATTTGGTTTTGAGGCGTCCCCTCGTTTGGATTGGGGAGGAACGGCTTCTGTCGGGATTGCTGTTAAACGGATTTCATTTACTATCGGGTATGATTTGGCTTGGGGAAAATATAATAAGGAACAGAATGATTTAAGGATACGGAATCATATGGTTAGCTTTATTTCAGGGTATACTTTTTGATAAGAAAAAGGATAAATGAAACAAACATACACAAAATTTCTTGTTTAAGATTGTTAAATGAAGAATTTTGTGTATGTTTGTTTTTTCATAAACACGATAAAAGTTCAATCTATGAGGAAAATGCTATTCATTACCCTTTTAATGGGCGGTCTGTGTACGACTGTCTCTGTTGCAAAGGCACAGGAACGCTTGCCAGAATACCTGCAGGCAGAGAAGTACACACAAGAAAAATTGAACACCATGTTGTTTTCTACTGTGGTGGATCCGCATTGGTTCCAGAAAGGTAATAATTTCTGGTTCGAGTACAAAACAAGTGAAGGAACCTTTTGGTATGTGGTTGATCCGGTTGCCCGGACAAAGAAGCTTTTGTTTGATAGGGATGAATTAGCTTCTCAGCTTACTGAAATTGTAAAAGATCCCTTTGAGGCACGCCATTTGCCAATTATAAATCTGAAAGCGAAAGAAGATGGGCGTACCTTTACTTTTGAAGTAAAATCAACAAAAGATGCGACACCAAAGACAGAAGGTAAGGATAAGAAAGACAAAAAGAATGAGAAGGAAATCTTTTATTTTTCTTATGACTATCCTACTCGTAAATTGACTCATTTGAAAGATAAAGAAGACGACCTGAAGAAAATCTATTGGGGATCAGTTTCTCCTGATGGTAAAACGGTGATTTATGCCAAGGATTTGAATTTGTATCGCATGAGTCGTGAAGATTATGAAAAAGCGAAAAAAAATGAAAAGGATAGTACGATCGTGGAAATCCAGCTTACTACAGATGGCATGAAGGATTTTGGCTATGGTATTCCCTATAGTATGCTTAATACAGATACTTTATGTAATGGCAAGCGTCGTCGTGTAGGTGGAGTGTGGTCTCCGGATTCACGTTATTTTGCTATGACAGTTTCTGACGATCGCGCTGTGAAAGAATTATGGGTAATAAATTCGATGGCCCATCCGCGTCCCACATTGGAAACTTATAAATACCAGATGCCGGGAGAAAAGGAAGCTCCCATAGAACATCTGTACTTGTTTGACTTGGTTGATAATAAACGTAAGGAAATTAAAGTAGCAGCTTATAAAGATCAAAGCATTGGCCTGGAATACAAACCAATGATGCAAAAACAGCGTGATATGGAAGATCAGGCTGTCGTTTGGCAGGGTGATAACAACCGTTTTTTCCTGACTCGCAGCAGCCGTGATTTACATCGGATTGATGTTTGTTCCTATACGATAGGACAGGATTCCGTTGTACCTGTTATAAAAGAACGGATGAATACCTATCAGGAAACTCGTCCTTTAAGAGTCTTGAATGGTGGAAAAGAAATTATTCAATGGAGTGAGCGTGATGGTTGGGCACACCTTTATTTATATGATGATCAGGGTAATTTGAAAAATCGTATCACAAAAGGTCCCTGGCACGTGGAGGAAATCTTGAAAGTAGATGATAAGGCGCGTGTGATTTATTTTACTGCTAATGGAATGAATGCTAAAGAACATCCTTATTATGAACATTTGTATCGTGTGAATTTGGATGGCAGCGGTTTGAAACTACTGACTAAAGGGGATTATTTCCATCGTGTGGAAGTGGATGATGATGCTCGTTTTGTGGTGGATAATTATTCGCGTGTAAATACAGTGCCTTGCGCCATCCTGCTGGATACTAATGGCAATAAAGTAATGGATATTCAGGAGAGTGATTTTTCACAGCTTTTTGCTGCCGGTTATAAATTTCCGGAAATATTTAAAGTAAAGGCGGCTGATGGTGTGACAGATTTGTATGGTGTGATGTATAAACCTTTTAATTTTGACTCAACTAAGGTTTATCCTATTGTGGATTATGTTTATCCTGGGCCACAGGTGGAAGGTGTTTATTATCCGTTTACCCGTATGAGTCCCCGTACCGACCGTTTGGCACAGGCCGGATTTATTGTTATTTCTGTAGGACAACGTGGCGGGCACCCTAGCCGCTCTAAATGGTATCATAATTATGGATATGGAAATATGCGTGATTATCCGCTGGCCGATCATAAATATGCTATCGAGCAATTGGCGCAGCGTCATCATTTTATAGATATAGATAAGGTTGGTATTCATGGACATTCGGGAGGTGGATTTATGAGTACGGCGGCTATGTGCCAATACCCGGATTTCTTCAAAGTGGCTGTTTCTTGTGCCGGAAATCATGATAATAATATCTATAACCGTTGGTGGAGTGAAACGCATCACGGCGTAAAAGAAGTAGTGAGTGAGAAAGGGGATACAACTTTCGTTTATAAGATTGCTACTAATCCTGAAATAGCGAAGCAATTGAAAGGAAATTTGTTGCTGATTCATGGTGATATTGATAATAATGTACATCCAGGCAATACCTTACGGGTAGTTGATGCATTGATTCGTGCCGGGAAACGTTTTGATATGCTGATTCTTCCTCAACAGCGTCATGGATTCGGCGATATGAATGAATATTTCTATTGGAAACTGGTAGACTACTTCTCCGAACATCTGAAAGGGAGAAGTGAAAAATCGGTGGATATACCGAAACGGTAGATTTAGGATAATTGCCGGACGAATATGAAAGGAGCACAGAGGGTTCGTGTCATTAAGATACCTTTGTGCTCCTTGTTTTTATAGCAGACTGTTGATATAAGCCTTCATGTCCGGTGTCGCGGATTTTGCTTCCAGATACAGTTTATACTGCGCTTTGGTACGTACCAGATTATGGTCTTTATACCGGGTTTGATAATACGTGTCTCCGTTTATATAATCTGCTAAAAAGCGTACAGCTTGCATATAAGGGAACAGAGTTGCAGCGTATGGTAGCATTTCTATTTCAAGAGGGGTCAGGAAAGCTCGGGCCGACTCAATATAACCTTTGGTAAATGCTTTGAAGATTTCCATGTTGAACTTCACCTTATTTAAATCAGCCTCATCCTCCTTGCCGGTATTGGCTGCCGAACGGAGGAAATCACCGAAATCGGAGAAAATGAAACTGGGCATTACTGTGTCCAGGTCAATGACGCACAACACTTTTCCGTTTTCATCAAATAACATGTTGCTGACTTTTGTGTCACAGTGGCAGATGCGTTTGGGCAATTTGCCTTCACGGTAAAAACGTTCAGCGCTGCACATCGTATCAGCATCTTTTTCTATTGCGTCCACTATGTCCTGTACTTCTGCCAAACGGCCAGACATGTTGGCAGATACGGCTTCACGTAATTGTTTTAAACGGAATTCCATATTGTGGAAATCGGGGATAATTTCTCCGAGTTGTTCGGGTACATCAGCCAGCATGGCTTGGAATTCACCAAACTTCAGTCCTGCCAGATAGGAGGATTCCGGTGTAACTGTTTCCAATGTTTGTGAACGTGGAATAAATATTGAAATTCGCCAATAACCTTCTCCATCATAGAAATAGGTTTTGCCATTGGTGGAAGGTAGAAAATGGAGTACCTTACGTTCAATGTCCTCTTCGTGTCTGGCTTCCAGCTTTTGGCGGATGTGTCTGGTTACTACTTCTATATTGTGTTGCAGCATTTCAATATTGGTAAATATTAAATGGTTGATTCGTTGCAATACATAGTCAGGCTCTTCAGGAGATACCGATTTTACCAGATAAGTCTGATTGATGAGGCCGGATGTCAAAGCTTTGATTTCTTTCACTTCACCCACTTTGGGGAACTGTTTGATAATTTTTTTGAGGTTTTCCATAGGTTTGTTTGAATAATGTCTATATATGAAACAAAGATAACTTCTTTCCTTCAATTGGAGGAAAGAAGTTATCTTAAAAAACATATAATAGGAATATAAATCCTGTCTCTTATACACATCTGACGCTGCCG
>ENA-OYBZ01000123-OYBZ01000123.1-human-gut-metagenome-genome-assembly--contig:-NODE-123-length-19226-cov-5.913776_pt1 | contig 19226 bp, 16 predicted proteins | sample MGYA00244626_ERZ652865 | MGnify/ENA primary metagenome ERZ652865 (study PRJEB26926, sample SAMN06164773) | human gut metagenome | biome: ENVO:00009003; feature: ENVO:2100002; material: ENVO:00002003...
TCGTGGGCTCGGAGATGTGTATAAGAGACAGAAGCCGGAGACACTGTGCGTACAGGCAGGGTGGACTCCTAAAAAGGGAGAACCCCGCGTACTCCCCATTTATCAAAGTACAACTTTCAAATACGATACCAGCGAGCAAATGGCGCGTCTGTTCGACCTCGAAGACAGCGGTTACTTCTACACCCGTCTGCAGAATCCTACGAACGATGCCGTTGCAGCCAAGATAGCCGCCCTCGAAGGCGGTGTAGCCGCCATGCTGACATCGAGCGGACAGGCAGCGAATTTCTATGCTATCTTCAACATCTGCCAGGCAGGCGACCACTTCGTATGCTCATCCACTATCTATGGCGGAACGTTCAACCTGTTTGGCGTGACAATGAAAAAACTGGGTGTCGATGTAACGTTTGTCAACCCCGATGCGCCCGAAGAGGAAATCTCCGCCGCTTTCCGTCCGAACACCAAAGCCCTGTTCGGCGAAACAATCTCCAACCCTACACTGGAAGTTCTCGACATCGAAAAGTTTGCCCGTATCGCCCACAAGCACGGAGTACCTTTGATTGTAGACAATACTTTCCCCACTCCTATCAACTGCCGCCCGTTTGAATGGGGAGCCGATATAGTAGTCCACTCCACTACCAAATACATGGACGGACACGCCACCAGCGTAGGCGGAGCAGTTGTAGACAGCGGCAATTTCGACTGGGAAGCACATGCCGACAAATTCCCCGGTCTCTGCACACCGGATGAATCGTATCACGGGCTGACTTATACAAAAGCTTTCGGCAAACTGGCTTACATCACTAAAGCAACGGCGCAACTGATGCGCGACCTCGGCAGCATCCAGTCTCCGCAGAACGCGTTCTTGCTGAACCTCGGTCTGGAAACTCTGCACCTGCGCATGCCGCAACACTGCGGCAATGCCCAAAAAGTAGCCGAATACCTTTCCAAAAACGACAAAGTGGCATGGGTGAACTATTGCGGCCTGCCCGACAACAAGTATTACGCATTGGCACAGAAGTACATGCCCAACGGCTCCTGCGGCGTTATCTCTTTCGGACTGAAAGGCGGCCGCGAGGTGTCTATCAAGTTTATGGACTCGTTGAAACTGGCAGCTATCGTAACTCACGTTGCCGATGCACGTACCTGCGTGCTCCATCCCGCCAGCCATACGCACCGCCAGCTCTCTGACGAGCAACTGTTGGAAGCCGGTATCCGCCCCGACCTCATCCGTTTCTCGGTGGGTATTGAAAATGCGGATGATATCATCGCAGATATAGAACAGGCACTGAACGCGTAAGCATCATCTGTTCAAGTGAAACGCATCATCTGTCGAGGGCTGTTCAATCATACATTCAGCCTCAACGGATGATGCGTTTCATTATTATTCAGTTTTCAATGTTATCGGCAAGCTTTCCTTACCCTGACAGAAGGTCTTTGCCTTCACTACCGGAGCATGGCACGGCACGGGCGCTTCCCACAAAGCGGATTGGGCATCCGGTTCCGAACCATCTGTTGTGTAACGTATTTCAGCACCTCGAATGGCAACGTTGGCATAAAGCTTACCGTCCTTCACCAACAATCCCGGATGAGGCAGGCGGAAATTGATACCGTTCCTTGCCCAATAAGGCATTTCCATATCGCTGATTTTTTCATAATACAACGCCAATGCTTTGTTGAAGGCTTGCTGTTCCTGTGCACCCCGCAGTTCTTCCCATGCCGGATAAGCATTCCAGCCACGCTCTGCCAGTCCCATGATTTTCGGGAAAAGAAGGTATTCCACACCGTTAAAGCTACGGATTGTTTCGGCAAACAACTGGCCTTGCACACCCAGGATATTCTTTCGCCCCTCTGCCGTCAGAACAGTTTTTCCCTTTTCCGCTGCATCCAAATCGACGGGATTGCCTGCACCGTCCGCACGCAACGAACGATAGATGCTGAAAGGAAGCATGGAGAAAGAGACTGACTCATCCACATAACCGCCCCAATCAAGCCCGCGCTCGTCGGGATGCCCGTTGTACGCCATATCCATATAGAAATTGCCCACATTACAGAGAATCACCGGGTAGCCGTTATTGGCAATCTGATATACCACCTCATCGTATCCCGGAACCGTATTCCAGCAGTACACGCCCGCCGCCTGAGTCCGCAATTGCCGGTGCGCCTCTTCGGTATGCCCTAAAGCGACTTCCTGCCAACCGCTGAATTTCAGCCCGTTCCTTTGCATAATGTCTGCCATCTGCGTGATGAAATGCTCTGCCAAATCATGCGGTTTCGTCATTCCTTTCTCTTTCATCAACGCCTGACATTTTGGAGAACCCAGCCATACGCCGCGCGCCACTTCATCGCCGCCAAGATGCACCGTAGCCAGCGGTACGCCGGCTTCCCTGTACATAGCCGCAAGTTCCTGAATCACTTTCTCCATAAAGCGATAAGTAGAGGGCATCGCCACATTTATCACATTGTCCGTATAATACTGCACGGATGCGTAGCGGGAAGTATCTTCCGGCTCACTCAGCAGATATTCGGCGGCCTTTTCCACATCCGTGTCCTTATACTTATTATAACGCGCTTTCATGGAAACGATAGCCGCACGGGCATGTCCGGGAGATTCTATTTCTGGTATAACGCGGATATGTCTTTCGGCAGCATAGCGCAACAGACCGATAAAGTCCTCACGGGAGTAATATCCGTTGCCTACGGTTGCGGCATCCGGGTCGTAACCGCCGTCATAGCACGGATAGAGACAACGGCTCTCGTCGGTGGTATGTCCGCGGCGGCTGCCCACGGCGGTCAGCTCTTCCAATCCCGGAATTTCCAGACGCCATGCCTCATCATCCGAAAAATGGAAATGGAGCACATTCATTTTGTAAGAAGCGAAAACGTCCACCAGTTTTTTCAGATTGTCTACGGTAGTGAAGTTGCGGGCAATGTCTATCATCTGCCCGCGATACAGAAGGTCGGGATAATCTTCCACAGACATAGCGTCTAGCCGGTACGGCGCTTCTTTACCTTTCAGCATCGCCAGCAAGGTTTGCGTACCGTTGAAAACTCCGTGCGGAGTGGCGGCGCTAATCGTTACCCGGTCGCTGTCTATAACCATATCATAGTATTCATCGTTCACAGCTTTCGCCTTGTCGGCCAAGGTTTCCAAAGCAATCGTAACGGGAGCTTTATCCACTACTTCCAAGCCGTACAGAGCGGATAACTTCTCTTTCAGCAACCTTGCCTCAACGGCATACGCGTCCGGATAAGCCAAAGCCACCTTGCCATCCAGCACAACAGCGCCTTCGGCAGACGTCGCTTTCTTTACCGACGGCAATATATCCCATGGTTGCAAAGCCGATACGTTCTCCAGACGAAGATTCGATTCGTATATTTTAGTTGCATCCGGATAGCCTGGCAGTGACTCCGGCGAGGGTAACGCAAGCGTATTCAGCGTTATGGGAAGCGGACTGCTTTCCTTACCGTCTGCCGTAGCCACCCAATACGTGCCCTCAGGCGCGTGCGAATTCCGGTCTATCTTGTAAGAACACAGAAAAGTGATACGCATGGAATCGCCCGGAGCCAACGGAGTAAAGCTTTCCGTCGGATACATCTTAAAAAAGTTTCCGTTCACCGGTTCCACCTTAACGGCAGGATTCCCTACCTGCTTCACATTGCGGGGAAGTTGCGAATAATAGATTGTCCAATTTCGGGGAAGAGGAGCGCCGGAGATGTTTTTAAGAACAAAGGAGTTCTCATAGTATCCGGGTTCCGCATTACTCGTACCCATTTCCCAGGTCAGGGAAACCGGAGCTTCGGGTTTGTCACTCGTTCCGCATCCTGCCAGCAACGGCGCGGTGCAAAACAATAATCCTGCAAGAGGAAGTTTAAAAATCTTCATAAAACAACTGTGTTAAGTTAATAATTGGGGGTAATACTTAAATCTATTGCCAAAAATAAGCATTTTTAGTTTATTTACTGATAATTCTAATAGAAATTATCCGATACAGACTACAAATTAGAACTTTTATCTCTAAATTTGCGACCAAATCATAACAAATTTAACTAATCTACCATGGCTAAGATAACCAAAGAAGCTGCCTTGCTCTATCACTCGCAAGGCAAACCGGGAAAAATTGAAGTAGTGCCCACCAAGCCCTACAGTACACAAACCGACCTTTCACTCGCTTATTCTCCGGGCGTTGCAGAACCGTGCCTCGAAATCGAGAAGAACCCGCAGGATGCATATAAATATACAGCCAAAGGCAATCTGGTAGCTGTAATCTCCAACGGAACCGCCGTTCTCGGTCTGGGCGACATAGGCGCGCTCAGCGGAAAGCCCGTTATGGAAGGAAAAGGGCTGTTGTTCAAAATTTATGCCGGCATCGATGTATTCGATATCGAAGTGAACGAGAAAGACCCCGACAAGTTTATCGAAGCAGTCAAGGCGATTGCCCCCACGTTCGGCGGTATCAACCTGGAAGACATCAAGGCTCCCGAATGTTTTGAAATAGAGCGCCGGCTGAAAGAAGAACTTGATATTCCGGTGATGCACGACGACCAGCATGGTACGGCCATCATCTCCAGCGCCGGACTGCTGAACGCACTGGAAGTGGCAGGCAAGAAGATTGAAAACGTAAGAATCGTAGTGAACGGCGCAGGCGCTTCCGCCACCTCATGCACCAAACTGTACGAATCGCTCGGCGCACGCCGCGAAAACATCCTGATGCTGGACAGCAAAGGCGTCATCACCAGTGACCGCGAGAACCTGACCGAACAGAAGCGTTACTTTGCAACCGACCGCCGCGACGTGCATACCCTTGCCGAAGCCATCAAAGGCGCCGACGTATTCCTCGGCCTGTCCAAAGGCAATGTACTGACGCAGGATATGGTACGCAGCATGGCCGACCACCCCATTGTATTCGCCCTTGCCAACCCTACTCCAGAAATATCCTACGAAGATGCCATGGCAGCGCGTCCGGACGTACTGATGTCTACCGGCCGTTCCGACTATCCGAACCAGATTAACAACGTTATCGGCTTCCCCTATATCTTCCGCGGCGCACTCGATACACAGGCAAAGGCCATCAACGAAGAGATGAAGATTGCTGCCGTACACGCCATCGCCAATCTTGCCAAACAACCCGTACCCGACGTGGTGAACGAAGCCTACCATGTGAACAACTTCACTTTCGGTCCGGAATACTTCATCCCGAAACCGGTAGACCCGCGCCTCATCACCGAAGTGTCCTGCGCCGTGGCAAAAGCCGCCATGGACAGCGGTGTGGCCCGCAAGCACATTGCAGACTGGGATGCCTACCGCCTGCAACTGCGCGAGCTGATGGGCTATGAAAGCAAGCTCACCCGCCAGCTCTACGACACCGCCCGCCGCAACCCGCAACGTGTGGTATTTGCCGAAGGCATTCACCCCAATATGCTGAAAGCTGCCGTTGAGGCCAAGGCCGAAGGTATCTGCCATCCCATCATATTGGGCAATGACGAAGCTATCGAGAAGCTGGCAAAAGAACTCGACCTCAGCCTCGAAGGCATTGAAATCGTAAACCTGCGCCATCCCAACGAATCGGAACGCCGCGAACGTTACGCACGTATCCTTTCCGAAAAGCGCGCCCGCGAAGGCGTCACCTACGAAGAGGCCAACGACAAGATGTTCGAGCGCAACTACTTCGGCATGATGATGGTGGAAACCGGTGAGGCCGACGCTTTCATCACCGGATTGTACACCAAGTACAGCAACACCATCAAGGTGGCCAAAGAAGTAATCGGCATCCGTCCGGAATTCAAGCACTTCGGCACAATGCACATCCTCAACTCGAAGAAAGGCACGTACTTCCTTGCCGATACGCTTATCAACCGCCATCCCAATGCGGAAACACTGATAGACATCGCCAAACTGTCGGAGTATACCGTACGCTTCTTCAACCATACTCCCGTTATGGCCATGCTGAGCTACTCCAACTTCGGTACGGACAAGGAAGGAAGTCCGGTAAGCGTGCACGAAGCCGTGGATTACATGCAGCGCAACTATCCCGACCTTGCCATCGACGGCGAAATGCAGGTGAACTTTGCCATGAACCGCGAACTGCGCGATGCCAAGTATCCGTTTACCCGTCTGAAAGGAAAGGATGTGAATACGCTTATCTTCCCGAACCTGAGTTCCGCCAACTCCGCATACAAACTGTTGCAGTCGATGGATATGGACTCCGAACTCATCGGCCCGATACAGATGGGACTGAACAAGCCTATCCACTTTACCGATTTTGAAAGCTCCGTGCGCGATATAGTAAACATTACCGCAGTAGCCGTTATCGATGCCATTGTGGACAAAAAGAAAGCAGGCAAATGAAAAGGCAATTTTCCAGATTTCAAATCGTTTGCATCACGCTTCTTTGGGCAGCGCTTTGCTACATAGTACTGACAACTGCCGAACGGATTGACGGACCAATTATCCTGACACTTGCCATTTCAGCAGCATTGGTATTCATTCCTGTAATAAAAGCGCTCAAAAGGAAATAAATAATATCTTTTTATTCATTTTTACGGGATAAAACAATATTTTTGTTGTTTTATCCCGTATTTTATTTATAAATTGTTTGCTTGTATCATTTTTATGTTTACTTTTGCAACCGCAACAAGAGGTAAGGCGCTACCGTATCACCGCCTTACAATATAAATATGCAAACCCAATAAAAGAAATAGATTATGAATGCAGCTAAGGTATTAGAAGATTTGAAAAGACGGTTCCCCAATGAACCGGAGTATCATCAGGCAGTAGAAGAAGTGCTTTCTACCATTGAAGAAGAGTACAACAAACATCCGGAGTTCGACAAAGCCAATCTGATTGAACGTCTTTGCATCCCCGATCGCGTTTACCAGTTCCGTGTTACTTGGGTGGATGACAAGGGTAACGTACAAACCAACATGGGTTACCGTGTACAGCACAACAACGCCATCGGTCCGTACAAAGGCGGTATCCGTTTCCACGCTTCCGTGAACCTCTCCATTCTGAAATTCCTTGCTTTCGAACAGACTTTCAAAAACTCGCTGACTACCCTGCCTATGGGTGGCGGTAAAGGCGGTTCGGACTTCTCTCCGCGCGGCAAGTCAAATGCAGAAGTGATGCGTTTCGTTCAGGCTTTCATGCTGGAGCTGTGGCGTCACATTGGTCCCGAGACCGACGTTCCTGCCGGTGACATCGGTGTAGGCGGCCGCGAAGTAGGTTTCATGTTCGGCATGTACAAGAAACTGGCTCACGAGTTTACCGGAACTTTCACAGGAAAAGGTCGCGAATTCGGCGGCTCACTGATTCGTCCGGAAGCTACGGGTTACGGCAACATCTACTTCTTGCTGGAAATGCTGAAAACCAAAGGTACAGACCTCAAGGGCAAGACCTGCCTGATTTCCGGTTCGGGCAACGTGGCTCAGTACACTGCCGAGAAAGTACTGGAGATGGGTGGCAAAGTCCTGACAATGTCCGATTCCGACGGTTACATATACGACCCCGCAGGTATCGACCGTGAAAAACTGGATTACATCATGGAACTCAAGAACCTCTACCGTGGACGCATCCGTGAATATGCAGAGCAATATCCGGGCGTTAAGTATGTGGAAGGTGCACGTCCCTGGGGCGAAAAAGCAGACATCGCTCTGCCTTCTGCCACTCAGAATGAAATCAACGGTGACGATGCCAAGAAACTTATAGCCAACGGTGTAATGGCAGTATCCGAAGGTGCAAATATGCCTTCTACTCCCGAAGCTATCAAAGTGTTCCAGGAAGCCAAGATTCTGTATGCTCCGGGCAAGGCAGCCAATGCCGGCGGTGTATCGGTATCGGGCCTCGAAATGACCCAGAACTCCATTAAACTGGGCTGGAGCGCCGAAGAAGTGGACGAAAAGCTGAAAAGCATCATGAAGAACATCCACGAGGCTTGCGTACAGTACGGAACGGAAGCCGACGGTTACGTAAATTACGTAAAGGGCGCCAACGTTGCCGGATTTATGAAAGTAGCCAAGGCAATGATGGCACAAGGTATCCTGTAAGCAGGATGATTGTTACGGTATAATAAGAGGAAAGCATGTAAGATTTATTCGAATTTTGACATGCTTTCCTCTTTTTTTATCTGATAATATTGTTTACATTTACTTCCGTTTTCCAAAAACTAAAAAGTAAATGATATGAAACGATTACTTCTCCTTCTATTCAGTTGCGTCCTGTTTCTCCAACCTTACTGCCAGGCGCAGCCTCTCACATCCGAAGAAAGCCCTGTAACACTAAGTACCGCTACCGGTGACATCAAAGGCAGACTTCTCCTGCCTGCCAATGCCACAACCTGCCCCGTAGTACTGCTTATCGCCGGTTCCGGCCCTACCGACATGGACGGCAACAATCCCATGATGAAAAACAATTCGCTGAAATTCCTTGCCGAGGGACTGGCACAGAAAGGCATCGCCTCGCTCCGTTTCGACAAACGCGGCATAGCCGGCAGCGCCGCAGCAGGCAAAGAAGAGTCCAAACTCCGCTTCGAGGATTATGTAAACGATGTGACGGGCTGGATAGACTTTCTTGCCAAAGACAAACGCTTCACCGGCATCACAGTGGCCGGACATAGCGAAGGCTCGCTCATCGGCATGCTTGCCTGCCAGAGCCGCCCCACAGTAAAGAGTTTCATTTCCATTGCCGGCGCAGGCAGTCCGGCATACGAAATCATAGAAAAGCAAGTGGCTGCCCAAATGATGCCGGAGTCCATACGGAAAGAAGTGGCGGACATCAACCGCTCGTTAAGAAACGGAAAAGAGGTGGCGCAAGTCCCTGCCTATCTGCAAGCCCTGTTCCGGCCTTCCGTACAGCCCTACCTCATCTCCTGGTATAAATATAATCCGCAGACCGTCATCGCTTCCCTGAAAATGCCCGTGCTGATTCTTCAAGGCAAAAACGATATTCAGGTAAAGGAAGAGGATGCAATGCTGCTGAAGAAAGCATCTCCCAAGGCAGAACTCGTCCTGATAGACAAAATGAACCATGTGCTGAAAGATTGTGAGAGCACCGCACCGCAGCAACAAATGGCAGTGTACAATAATCCTTCACTGCCCGTCAATGCCGCGTTGATGAATGCAACCGTACGGTTCGTCAATAACAACAAATAAAAACCAATAACAGATATGACAACAAAAGAAATTCCCGTACTGCTCCTCACCGGTTATCTGGGCAGCGGTAAAACAACGTTAGTAAACCATATTCTCGCCAATAAACAAGGCATCAGATTCGCAGTTATCGTCAATGACATAGGCGAGGTAAACATTGACGCGGACCTCATCCAAAAGGGCGGCATCGTGGGCAAGAAAGACGAAAGCCTCGTTGCGCTTCAAAACGGCTGCATCTGCTGCACGCTGAAAACGGACCTGATAGAGCAAATAGGCGAAATCATGCGGATGGAACGTTTCGACTATATCGTTATCGAAGCCAGCGGCATCTGCGAACCCGAACCTATCGCACAGACCATCTGCTCCATTCCCCGCCTGGGCGGCATGTACACCCAATACGGCATCTGCCGCCTGGACTGCATCACCACCGTAGTGGACGCCCTGCGCCTGCAAGACGAGTTCGCCTGCGGTAACGACCTCACCCGAAAAGGGATTGACGAGGAAGACATTGAAAATCTTATCATCCAGCAGATTGAATTCTGTAATATCATTCTTCTGAACAAGGCAGCGGAAGTAAAACCCGAAGAGCTGGAACGCATCAAGCAGATTATACGTACCCTGCAACCCGCAGCCGAAATCATCGAATGCAATTACGCGGATGTGGATTTAAAGAAGATTATACATACAGACCTGTTCGACTTCGAACGCGTGGCTACCTCGGCAGGATGGATTCGCGGGATAGAGAAACCAGCCACCGAAGAGGAAGAAAAAGAAGCGCACGGACATCATCACCACGAAGAAGAACATGAACATCATCACGAAGAGCACGGACACCATCATCATCATCACCATCACGAAGGGGGCGAAGTGGAAGAATACGGCATCGGTACTTTCGTTTATTACCGCCGTCCGGCATTCGACATTCACAAATTCGACCATTTCATCGCTACCAGATGGAGCCGCAACATCATCCGTGCCAAAGGCGTATGCTATTTCAGCCACAACCGCGACATGTCCTACCTTTTTGAACAGGCAGGCACTCAGAAACAACTGACTGAAGCCGGGCTGTGGTATGCCACGGCCCCCGAAGAAGACCTGATTGAACTGATGCGTCAAGAACCCGGACTGATGCGCGATTGGGACGAAAAGTACGGAGACCGCATGCAAAAGATAGTCTTCATCGGCCAGCACATGGACAAAGAGCAGATTATACGCGACCTCGACGAATGCCTTGAGTAAGCCCATTTCCGTTTCCACCGGAGGAGACGGATGTTTCCCTTAAGGAAACGCCCGTTCCCCTTTAAGGAAACCCGAATTTCCCTGCAGGGAAACTGAAGTTTCTACCATAGGAAACTGACGTTTCCCCCTAAGGAAACCGGAGTTCCCACCGTGGGGAAACTACATTGCGTTGCATTTCAACCGGTTATCCCTACCAGTCATACCGTTCTACATACTCGTCAAAGTAGTCATCAAGCCGCAGACCGAGAGCTTCTGCCTGGCTGATAATGTATTGCTGGGCAGCAGGATTGATAAGGTACTCTCCTTTACGGGCAAGGTAATAGTTCTTACGCCCGAAGTAGGAAATAAGCCGCAAGCGGAATGTACCCGCCACCCGAACCGTGAGCAACTCTGCCACCCGGGTGAAGCCGCGGGCATAACGCACCGGCGTATTCGGACGGTAATATTCACACTTTCCTTTCATCGACTCCAGCTTCCGGGGAGTAAGCGTAGGCAGGAACGGATATTGCAGGGAAGCATTCTGCAAGGCTATATAGCGCAGGCAGGTAAAGCGTTTCGTACAACAGGCAGAGGCACATACACCGAAGTTGTGGGGCGCCTGTAAATTTTCCAAGTCATTCATTTATTTTACAGATTAGTTTGTCTCAACGCTTCATAGACAGCCGGATGCAGGAAATAACGCACGTCCCTGCCCTCTTCCATCGCCTGGCGGATAAAGGTAGAACTTATTTCGAATGTGGGCGAAGAGGCCAGTTTTACATTTTGAGGTAAAGTATTCCCGTCCACCTCATAACCGGGACGGGGGTAAATAAGAATAAAGTTTTCCGCAAGAATACGCTCCGACTGATACCACCGGGAGAAAAGCTTCCAGTTGTCGGAACCTATAATAAGGTGGAAAGTGTCTTGCGGATAAGTCTGTTTCAATTTATCAAGCGTATGCACGGTATAAGACGGACGCGGCAGATGAAACTCAAAATCGGAAGCCCGGAACTTGGGATAGCCTCCAATGGCAAGCTGCACCAGCTTCAGACGGAATTCATCGCTCATCAGAGAGGCTTCTTCTTTCAGCGGATTATGCGGAGTCACCATGAACCACACCTCGTCCAACCCTTCGTATTCACAAAGATAGTTGGCAAGCGCCAGATGTCCGATGTGTACCGGATTGAACGAACCGCTGAAAATGCCTATATCCACTTGATAAATTGAAAATTAAGAATTAAAAAAATACAGAAGGCTATGGTATCAAAGCTTTCCTTTCAGGCGTTTCCAACAGCCGTAAATATTTACGCCGCTTATGAACATCACAATAAGCATGGCCGCAGCCGGAGTGTACTCCTTCAGGTCAACATTCAATATAGCCAAGACGATAGCTCCCAAAAACAGAACGATATTCAGGACTAAGAGGACCTTATTGGCTCTCGGCGACAGATTTCTGCCTTTCGTCTGCTTCATCGGTTCAGGAATTGGGTTATCACTTTCAATGCCTTTGCTTTAGCCGTTTCCAAATCATCGTTTACAATGACCGTATCGAATTTCGGTGCAAAGCCAAGCTCGTATTCGGCCTTCGCCACACGGCTCTCGATAACTTCGGGGGCATCCGTGCCGCGGCCTATCAAGCGTTTGCGAAGCTCCTCCACCGAAGGCGGCTGGATGAAAACGGACAAAGCACGCTCGCCGTAGAACTTCTTGATATTGCAACCGCCCACTACGTCTACATCGAATACAACATTCTGTCCGGCAGCCAATTGCTTTTCCACCTGTGCTTTCAGTGTTCCGTAGAAGCGGTCCTGATACACTTCCTCGTATTCCAGGAACTCATCGTTGGCTATGCGGCTCCGGAACTCATCGGGAGTGAGAAAGAAATACTCCACCCCGTTCTGCTCCGTGCCGCGCGGCGGACGGCTGGTTGCCGAAATAGAGAAAGCCAGATTCAGGTTCTGCGTCAACAGATAGTTGATAATTGTGGACTTGCCCGACCCGGAGGGGGCGGAAAATATAATCAGTTTACCCATCTGTGGTATTTACTATTTAACGGTTTACTATTTAATCCTCTAATTGGTTTGCTTTAACTTCATGTTGAAGCAAACTTATCATAAATTCATGCAACGTCCGGAACCGGTTCCTTACATCACGTTCAGGACCTGTTCCTTGATTTGCTCCAGCTCGTCCTTCATCTGCACTACAATCTTCTGCATTTCGGCATGATTGGACTTGCTGCCCAACGTATTGATTTCGCGGCCCATTTCCTGTGCGATGAAGCCCAGCTTCTTACCTTGTCCGCTACCGCTTTCGAGCGTGCTGATAAAGTATTTCAGGTGATTGGAAAGACGTTGCTTTTCTTCGTTGATATCGAGTTTCTCGATGTAATAGATAAGTTCCTGTTCCAGGCGGTTCTTGTCGTAATCCACACTCAATGTCTTTTCAAGCGCATCGGTGATACGGTCCTTTACCTTGCCTACCCGTTCCTGCTCGTAGGGAGTCACCGATTCGAGCAACCGTGCTATATTCTCTATCTTCTCACGGAATTTCTTTTCGAGCGCTGCGCCCTCCTGCTTGCGGAAGTCTATCAGATGATTGATAGCCTCTTCCACTGCCGCATGCACCACTGCCCATTCCTCATCACTCAGCTCCTGTGTCTCATTCTTCGTCATTACATCCGGCATACGGAGCAGCGTGGCAAACCAGTCGGCAGGTTCGGGAATACCGGCAGCCGCAGAAATTTCCTTAATCCGTTTGTAATAGGCCTCCACCAATTCCTGATTGATAGGAGTGGCCAGTTGTTCCGCATCTTTCTTCTCAATCCAAAGGCTGAAATCGACCTTGCCCCGTTCCAGCATTTTGGATATTTCGTTACGGATTTCCATTTCCTTTTCCCTGTAAAGCGGAGCGATACGGGCAGATAAATCCATCGCTTTGCTGTTAAGCGACTTAATTTCAATATTGATTTTCTTATCGGACAGTTCGGCTGTTGCTTTGCCGTAGCCCGTCATAGATTGTATCATAATGTATAGTTTTATGCGACAAAGATAGCTATTCTCACTGATTATTTATTGCATTCACCGAGAATAATTTGAGCAATAGACAAATATCGCATGCACAACTTAGTATGCAATATTCGCTAATTTTCCGAACAGATGCAAACAGGCAGCCGGCAATTTAATCAATGAATCAGGAATGCAACGACAAACCATTCGGCAAACAACTTGTGTAATCGAAACAAATCACGTAAATTTGCCACAATAAAAATCAGAATAGAAGTTATGTCATGTATCTTGCATATTGAAACATCCACTTCGGCCTGCTCCGTAGCCGTGAGTGAGGACGGACAGAACGTTTTCAAAAAAGAAGACCTGAACGGGCCTTCACACGCCGTATCGTTGGGCGTATTCGTAGACGAAGCCCTGTCATTTGCCGACAGCCACGCCATGCCGCTGGATGCCGTTGCCGTAAGTTGCGGTCCCGGTTCGTACACAGGGCTGCGCATCGGTGTGTCTATGGCAAAAGGTGTATGTTACGGGCGCAACCTGCCCCTCATCGGGCTTCCCACCCTGAAAGTGCAATGCGTTCCGGTACTGCTCTATCACGATGAACTGCCGGAAGACGCCCTGTTGTGCCCCATGATTGATGCCCGCCGCATGGAAGTGTACGCCGCCGTTTACGACCGCGCACTGAAACCGGTACGCGACATTGCGGCAGACATTGTGGACGAAAATTCCTATCAGGAGTTCCTGGACAAGCAGCCCGTGTATTTCTTCGGCGACGGTGCAGCCAAGTGCAAGGAAAAGATTGTGCATCCCAACGCCCATTTCATCGACGGCATCCGTCCACTGGCAAGCATGATGTTCCCGCTGGCAGAAAAAGCTATAGCCGAAAAAGATTTTAAAGACGTTGCCTACTTCGAACCGTTCTACTTGAAAGAATTCGTAGCAAGCCAACCGAAAAAACTTTTATAGCGATTAGTGGTTAGCGGTTAGTGATTAGCGATTAGCAATTAGCAATTAGCAATTAGCGGGCTGCGCAATTGGACCGTATAGCATTAATCACTAATCATTAACCACTAACCGCTAATCACTAACCGCTAATCACTAACCACTAATCACTAACCGCTAATTCTAAAGGATATGCAATATAATACTCAACAAAAGCGGATGCCTTTGCCCGAATACGGGCGCAGCATCCAAAATATGGTAGACCATGCACTGACAATCGAAGACCGCTCCGAGCGCCAGCGTTGTGCAAATACCATTATCAACATCATGGGAAACATGTTTCCCCACCTTCGCGACATACCCGATTTCAAGCACAAGCTGTGGGATCATCTTGCCATCATGGCGGACTTCAAGCTGAACATCGACTATCCATACGAAGTTATCCGCAAAGACAACCTGATAACCAAACCGGAAACCGTTCCTTATCCCAGTACCAAAATACGTTACCGCCACTACGGCCGTACCCTGGAAGTGCTGATTAAGAAAGCCATCGACTTTCCCGAAGGTGACGAGAAGCAGAACCTCGTTGCACTGATATGCAACCACATGAAGAAAGACTATATGTCCTGGAATAAAGATACTGTCGACGACCGCAAAATAGCGGACGACCTCGCAGAACTGTCCGGCGGCAAACTGCAGATGACCGACAGCCTTCTCCGCCTTATGGCCGAACGGATCGAACAGAATTATCGTCCGAAGATGAATAACCAGAACAACAGAAACAACAACAGAAATAATAAAAGAAAATACTAAAATAGCGGTTAGTGATTAGCGATTAACGGTTAATATCATAGGACATCACCACACTACCCTAATCACTAACCGTTAATCGCTAATCACTAACTACTAACCACTATTTCATGGCTTCATTTGTAATAGAAGGCGGACACAGCCTTTCCGGAGACATTTATCCTCAAGGAGCGAAGAACGAGGTGCTGCAGATTATCTGCGCCACCCTGCTCACTGCCGAAGAGGTGACGGTGCACAACATACCGGACATCCTGGATGTGAACAATCTGATTCAGTTGATGCGGGATATGGGAGTGAACGTATCGAAAAAAGGCATCGATACATATAGCTTTCAAGCAGCCAATGTTGATTTTGCCTATCTGGAGAGCGATGAATTCCTGAAAAGGTGCTCCAGCCTGCGCGGTTCGGTCATGCTCGTAGGACCGATGGTGGCACGCTTTGGCAAGGCTATGATTTCCAAACCGGGCGGAGACAAGATAGGCCGCCGCCGTTTGGATACCCATTTCATCGGCATACGGAATTTAGGTGCCGAATTCGTTTACAATGAAAGACGGGAAGTTTACGAAATATCCGCCCGGCAGTTGCAAGGCAGCTATATGTTGCTGGACGAAGCATCTGTAACGGGCACTGCCAATATCGTAATGGCAGCAGTATTGGCCAAAGGTAAAACAACCATTTACAATGCCGCCTGCGAGCCTTACATACAACAGCTATGCCGGATGCTGAACCGCATGGGTGCAAAGATAGAAGGTATCGCTTCCAATCTGCTCACCATTGAGGGAGTGGACGAACTGCACGGAACAGAGCATACCGTTCTTCCGGACATGATTGAAGTGGGAAGCTTCATCGGCATGGCAGCCATGACGAAAAGCGAACTGACCATCAAGAACGTTTCGCACGAAAACTTAGGTATCATCCCCGACAGTTTCCGGCGTTTGGGCATCAAAATGGAACAACGGGGCGATGATATTTATGTGCCTGCCCAGGATACTTATCAGATAGAATCCTTCATAGACGGTTCTATCATGACAATAGCCGATGCGCCCTGGCCCGGACTGACGCCGGACTTGCTGAGCGTACTGCTGGTAGTTGCCACACAGGCGAAAGGCAGCGTGCTGATTCATCAGAAGATGTTTGAAAGCCGCCTCTTCTTCGTGGACAAACTGATAGACATGGGAGCGCAAATCATTCTGTGCGACCCGCACCGCGCCGTAGTAATCGGGCATAACCACGGTTTCAAACTGCGTGGCGGCAATATGACGTCCCCGGATATCCGTGCCGGTATTGCTCTGCTGATAGCCGCCATGAGCGCCGACGGCATCAGCCGTATTCATAACATCGAGCAGATAGACCGGGGGTATCAGAATATAGAAGGGCGGCTGAATGCGATCGGAGCAAGAATAACGAGAATATAAGGAAGTGACAAGGCAACAGATAAGGCGATAAAACGATATGATACGAAAAGAAGAAGTATATAAAATAGGTATATTCAACAAACCTCATGGCATTCACGGAGAATTGTCATTCACCTTTACGGATGATATTTTCGACCGTGTAGAGGCCGAATATCTCATCTGCTTGTTGGACGGTATATTCGTACCGTTCTTTATCGAAGAATATCGTTTCCGCTCAGACACTACGGCTCTCGTCAAACTTGAAGGAGTGGATACGGCAGAACGCGCACGGATGTTTACCAACATTGAGGTTTATTTTCCCGTGAAGCATGCCGAAGGAGCCGGACCGGGAGAACTCAGTTGGGATTTCTTCGTCGGTTTCCGTATGGAAGAAGTACACCACGGCCAACTGGGTGAAGTGACGGATGTGGACACCTCTACCATCAACACTCTGTTCGTGGTAGATTATAAAGGAGAAGAATTGCTGATTCCGGCACAGGAAGATTTCATTATGGACATCGACCAGAAGCATAAGGTTATCACGGTGGACCTGCCGGAAGGATTACTCGCCCTGGACAATACGGAAGAGGTGTGAACAGGTCAATGAAGCGATGCAAGGCAACAAAACTGTGAAGCATCAAGGTTTAAGAAAGAGAAACGTTAAACAAAAGTTGAACAAGTGGCAGCAAATAAGAAGAAAAAAAGAAGAAAAGCCTTTTGGAGTAATATCAAGTTCAAATACAGACTGACCATTACGAACGAGAATACCCTTGAGGATATTGTCACGCTGCGTGTGTCCAAACTGAACGGAATCTCCGTATTGCTTTCCGTACTGACGGTACTCTTTCTGATTGCCTCTTTGATTGTTGCCTTTACCCCGTTGCGCAATTACCTGCCCGGATACATGAACAGTGAAATTCGTGCGCAGGTCGTGGAGAATGCCCTGCGTGTAGACTCGCTCCAGCAACTGGTAGACAGACAGAATCTGTACATTATGAATATCCAGGACATCTTTCTGGGTAAAATCAAAACCGACACCATCCATTCCATCGACTCCCTGACTACCGTACGGGAAGATTCGCTTATGGAACGAACGCAACGCGAGGCTGAATTCCGCAAACAGTACGAGGAAACGGAGAAATACAACCTGACAAGCATCGCCTCACGCCCCGAAGTAGACGGACTGATATTCTACCGCCCCACCCGCGGCATGATTTCATCTCCTTTCAATGCCGAAAAGAGGCACTTCGGAACGGATATAGCCGCCAATCCGGGAGAAAGCGTATTGGCAACCCTGGACGGAACGGTCATTCTGAGTACCTATACAGCCGAAACCGGCTATTTGATAGAGGTACAGCATAACCAGGATTTCGTATCCGTCTACAAGCATTGCGGCTCTTTGTTGAAACGCGAAGGCGACACCGTAAAAGGCGGAGAAGCCATTGCCCTGGTAGGCAACAGCGGGCAACTGACTACCGGACCGCACCTGCACTTCGAACTGTGGCACAAAGGAAGGGCGGTAAACCCGGAACTCTATATCGTATTTTAAAAGTATAAAGCATTAAGTATAAGATATAAACCTGAAAGCATAAATTATAAGACTGATGAAGAAACAAATTGCCATACTTGGCTCTACCGGCTCTATCGGTACACAGGCATTACAGGTCATAGAGGAACATCCCGACCGATACGAGGCCTATGTACTGACAGCCAACAACCGGGTGGAGGATTTGATTGCCCAGGCACGCAAGTTCAAGCCTGAAGCAGTGGTAATAGCAAATGAAACGAAATATCAACAACTGAAAAACGCACTTGCCGACCTACCCATCAAAGTGTATGCCGGCGAAGAGGCCTTATGCCAGATTGTGGCGGAAAAACCTATCGACATGGTACTGACAGCCATGGTAGGCTATGCCGGACTGAAACCGACTATGAACGCAATCCGTGCACGCAAGACAATAGCCCTCGCCAACAAGGAAACATTAGTCGTGGCGGGCGAGCTTATCAATGACCTGGCACGTTTCAGCGGTACTCCCATCTTGCCGGTAGACTCCGAACATTCTGCCGTGTTCCAGTGTTTAGCCGGAGAAATGGGTAACCCTGTCGAGAAAGTTATACTGACAGCTTCCGGAGGCCCGTTCCGTACCTGTACAATGGAGCAGCTTGCCACCGCAACCAAGGCACAGGCTTTGAAGCACCCCAATTGGGACATGGGAGCCAAAATTACAATAGACTCCGCTTCCATGATGAACAAGGGGTTTGAAGTGATTGAAGCAAAATGGCTGTTCGGTGTACGCCCCGACCAGATAGAAGTAGTGGTACATCCGCAATCCGTCATTCACTCAATGGTGCAGTTTGAGGACGGAGCAGTGAAAGCGCAGTTGGGAATGCCGGATATGCGCCTGCCCATTCAGTACGCATTCTCCTATCCGGAACGCCTGAAAGCGTCTTTCCCCCGGCTGGACTTCAAATTGTGCACGGACCTGACATTCGAGCAGCCGGATACGAAACGTTTCCGCAACCTGGCGCTGGCATACGAAGCGCTGCACCGTGCAGGAAACATGCCATGTATCGTCAATGCAGCCAATGAGGTGGTGGTAGCCGCTTTCCTACGGGACGAAATATCATTCCTCGGCATGAGCGACGTAATCGAGAAGACAATGGCTGTCTCTTATACACATCTCCGAGCCCACGAGACTAGGCATGATCTCGT
>ENA-OYBZ01000150-OYBZ01000150.1-human-gut-metagenome-genome-assembly--contig:-NODE-150-length-17641-cov-5.108382_pt1 | contig 17641 bp, 9 predicted proteins | sample MGYA00244626_ERZ652865 | MGnify/ENA primary metagenome ERZ652865 (study PRJEB26926, sample SAMN06164773) | human gut metagenome | biome: ENVO:00009003; feature: ENVO:2100002; material: ENVO:00002003...
TGAATATACTATTTTATACTACCAATGAAGTTGCGCCACAATACGGAGGTGTTGAAAGAGTTACTGCTAATATTGCAAATGCATTAACTACTTTTTATAATGTGAACTGTTACTCTGCCTATAAATACAACATTGACAAATCCTTTATTAAACAGCAATTCGTTAATACAATTAAAATCAATTCTTATCACAATCTCAATAATTTAATCCAATTTATAGAACAAAATAAAATTGACGTCATTATTAATCAAGGAGAGCATAAGTTAACTAAGAGTTTAAGACTTGCTTTAAACCAGTCTCAAAATAAAAAATGCAAGCTAATGTTTGCACTCCACGTAAGTCCTGCCACGGAGATTAATTTCATCACCTTAGATAATCCTAAAAAAGAACTAAAAGAAGGAAAGAACATTAGGAAAAACATCAGCAAATTTTTATCCTTTCCATATCAAAAGATAAGAAAAATAATAAAACTACCTATTTTATATAGAGAGTCATATCATTTTGCCGATAAGGTTATCTTATTATCCTCTCATTTCAAAAAGCCGTTTCTAGAATACTCTCATTTGAAAGATGATAGTAAAATAAGAATAATCCATAATGCTCTTTCATTCCACTCTTTCTATGATTTAGCCAACTATAATCACAAAAAGAAAGAAGTACTTATTGTATCCAGACTGGAAGAAGAACCTAAAAGAATTTCTCTGGCTTTAAAGATTTGGAAGGAAATTGAAACAGACCATACTCTATCCGAATGGAAGCTAAAAATAGTAGGACATGGGAAAATGGAAAGCTGGTACAAAAGTCTAGTCATACATTATGGCTTACAACGTGTCTTTTTTGAAGGGACAAAAAATCCGGAACCTTATTATAATGAAGCTTCTATTTTTATGATGACCTCATCTTTTGAAGGATGGGGGCTGACATTAACCGAGGCACAACAATATGGTTGCGTTCCTTTAGCTTTTCATAGTTTTGCTTCATTGACAGACATAATAACAGATAAAGTCAATGGGTTTGCTATCCCCAATGATGATATATCACTATATATTAAACAGATAAAGCTATTGATGACAGATGAAAAGCTACGTAAATCAATGTCTGCCAACGCTATTGAAAGTAGCAAGCAATTTTCCATCGAAATTATCATAAAGAAATGGATGGAAGTGATCAATGAATAATCACACTTTTATTTTTATCATACCAAATCAAAATTCTAATAATTCCATGCTCTCTTATATGCAATTACAAGATAATCAGTGCTATCCAAAATAAAATTTCATACCGTCTTAACATTATCCCCCCCTTCAAAAAGTCCTGGCTTCCTTTAGGATTCACCTGAAAAATCAAGGGGAGAACCTTTGTTCTTAAAGTATCATTTTATTCTTTGGATAACATCTGAAAGTATTCTTAATATATCAGCTCACTAGAAAGTTCGGAACATTTATACCCTCATGCCCTCACTACATTTTAAAACAGAATTTCGCATAACCTACTTACTGTCAGTTATATATTCTTTCCTGTAAGCTGTTCCGACTTGATATAAAGTATGGCATTTTCAGACTTTTTCCTTGCAAAAGTGCAATAAAGAGTGTGTACTTTCACAGAATGACGGATAACGAAGGCATGGCAACGGTGAAAAAGATCAAAACGTTTAAAAGAATTCGTTATCTTTCCTTCAAAATAAGACAATCAATACAGGCTATCTATAAATTCTTCCAATTGCATAAGCTTTTTCTATCTCCAGATTAAACCTTTTTATATGCATCTATTCTATCTCCATAAGCTTTGGAGTTATCTCCCAAGACTATGGAGTTAACTCCAAAGGCTTGCGGAGATAAAACAAACAGGAAGAAAGCCCTTAACCATACAGCAAGAAATGTTTAGGGATGCGGATAAGATATTTTAAGGATGAATCTGATTTTAAAACCACACAATTCCTTACGGATGAAAAAACTCCCCAATGTCCTTCTTTAAAAAAGTGAAACAATATATGACAGGAAGATATACATCTGACTATACATACAGGACAGAAATATGAAGTGAGGGCATATATGCACCCAAACTTTTTATGAAAATACAGGCACTCTTGAGAAATCGCAAGCGGCTGCATAAATGAAATTAAGAGAACAACCTAAAATTCCTGAAAAACGTAGTAAAGGCCGCCCTTTTATTAAATCTTCCCAAAGCCATAGATACCCCCACAAACCACATATATTATAATGTTTATGCAATGAAATACGAAGGATGGTATGGATATAGCATTGCAATGCATTAATCAGCTCCGGATCATCCACATAATCGGAAAACATATTCCTCATCCATCTCAAGAAAAGAATAGTAGCGTGCAATTTATCTTTGTCATGACCGGCAGAATTACTGATGTTTGCACCTTCAACATTCCTCCAACATACAGGCTGCCCCGGCAAAGAAATAACACCCCCCGCATGACGGGCAAAAGCAGCCCACGTAGCATCATCCGAACACCAAGCCATAGGAAAATGAACAAAACCACCTGCCGACTGCCATATCTCCCGACTGAACACGTACTCTACGGCAGCCGAATCTATCTTTCCCTGTAACTTATCTAGCAGCAGCCGGTAACAAGACACACTTCCTTCTTCCAAAGGACGATTGGCACGTATCCGCTTGTTTTCACCATCAATGACAGCTAATGGAAAACGAAAGAAATATCCTCGCTGATGGTGTGGGCGCGACAAAGCCTCCATGACACGTTCCACACCATCAGCCGGCATCAAATCATCATCCGAGAAAAGCCAGATAAACGGCTCTGCAGACAGCTGGATACACCTCTCCCAATGGGCCACCAAATCTTTGCCCCCCATATTTTCGCTAAAGCGATGATACACCAGATTTACCTTATTCTGATAAGATTCCACAATCTTATCCAATCTTTCAGGACTTGCATCATCACCTATATATAACACGAACTCATCTTTATGGGCCTGAACTGCAATTGAGTCGAGCGTTTCCTTAAGGAAACGCCCCTTGTAGGCGGGAATAACAATTGCCAATTTCTTTATTTGCTCCACTTTACAAAGACTGCATATCGTTCAACTTCTTGTAATATCCATTTAAGGCTATCAGTTCATCGTGAGTTCCTCTTTCTACAATGTCACCTTCATAAAGTACACAAATTTCATCGGCATTCTTAATGGTACTCAATCTATGCGCGATAGCGATAGTAGTACGCGATTTCATCAAACGCTCCAACGCTTCCTGAACCAAACGCTCGGACTCTGTGTCAAGAGCCGAAGTAGCCTCATCTAATATAAGGATAGGAGGATTTTTCAAAATTGCACGGGCTATACTGACACGCTGACGCTGACCACCGGACAAACGCCCTCCACGATCACCAATCATCGTGTCATATCCTTTTTCCGTTTCCATAATGAAATCATGTGCATTCGCTATCTTGGCAGCTTCTATTACTTGCTCCATAGTGGCATTCTCTACACCAAAAGTAATATTGTTATAGAAGGTGTCATTAAACAGAATAGCTTCCTGATTTACATTACCAATCAGAGAACGTAAACTGTGGATGGATACATCTTTCACATTCTTGCCGTCAATCAGCAATGCACCCTCCGATACATCGTGATAACGCGGTACCAAGTCCACTAAAGTAGACTTTCCGGAACCGGACTGACCCACCAGCGCAATCGTTTTTCCTTTAGGAACCGTCAGATTGATATGGTTCAAGACCGGACGTCCTTCTACATAGCTGAAACTTACATTTTTAAACTCTAACTTATCTGTGAAAGCGTCCAATGGCAAAGGCTGCTCCGGCTCTACGATATGATTTTCCGCTTTCAATATCATATCAATTCGCTCCATACTGGCCAATCCCTGCGGAATATTATAAAATGCTCTTGAAAATTCTTTCAAAGGATTGATGATACTATAAAGGATAATCAGATAAAATATGAAAGTAGCCGCATCCATCGGAGCATAGTTTGTATTTAAGATTAAAGCACCGCCAAACAACAGCACGGTCACAATCACACAAGTACCTAAAAACTCACTCATGGGGTGGGCTGAACTTTGCCGGATAATCATCTCGTTCATTGCATCGCGGAAGTCATTGTTTGTTTTAGAGAACCGGGCAGACATTTTGCTTTCGGCTATAAACGCTTTGATAACCCTTAAACCTCCTAATGTTTCATCCAATTGGGACATAATATCTCCCCATTGCGCCTGTGCTGTAGAGGACTGTCTTTTCAGCTTCCGGCTGACAACCCCCATTATCCAACCTGTCAGAGGTAAAATAAAGATAACAAAAAGCGTCATTTGCCAACTTACCGAAAACAGAGTGACAAAACAAACCAAAAGAGCGATAGGATTACGGATAAGCATATCGATGGAACTGGTCAACGAGTTCTCCACCACCGTAACATCCGCACTCATACGGGCTATGATATCTCCTTTACGTTCTTCTGAGAAAAAACTCAAAGGAAGACTTAACACTTTATTATAAACCTGAATACGGATATCCCGGACAATACCTGTACGCAAAGGTACCATGACAGCCGCAGAAGCAAAATAACCGGCAGTTTTCAACATAGTCATAAAGATAAGTATTCCTCCCATCATGGCAAGTGTATAGAACGCACCATTTGTAGCCACAAAATTGCTCACAAAGTAATAGGCATTATTTATGAGTACATCCTTATCCAAATTATGAATATCCATAGGAATGTACTCATAAGACTTGGTATCAATTTTGAACAGAATGTTCAAAATTGGCACAATCGCCATGAACGAAAACACATTAAGCCATTGCGACAGAAAGTTCAGTATCAATGCCCATGTCAAATATTTGCGGTATGGAAGAATATACCGCTTCAACAAACTAAAGAACTGTTTCAGCATAATTATCAATTATATATAATGTCGCAAAGGTAACAAAAAAGAAATAATCACCCAAGATTACCCCACTTTATCCCCTAATATTTGTTCATACACGGCAAGCCTTCTTTCCTGCATCTGTCCGGGGTTATATACTTGCCGCAAACTGTCTTCCGCATGGGTAACCAACTGTCTCTGCAACTGCGGATTACTTGACAAGGCTATGACAGCTTCTGCAAATCCGGCAGGGTCATCAACAATCAAGCAATCTTCACCATCCTTAAAATCAATGCCTTCCACACCCTTTGCCGTCGTTACAAAAGGTACTTTTGACAATACAGCATCTAATATTTTCATACGCATACCACTACCGATACGTATTGGAACAACAGCAACACTGCCTTTTAAAAAAGAGCCCAGATCTTCCACATAGCCTACCAGCTTCAGTTCCGGGTATTCGGACTGCAAACGATTGATACACTCTCCACGCCATTTACCAATTACTTGCAATGTAAACGAAAAATGACGTTTACGCAGATGCGGAATCACTTCGTGACAGAACCATGCCACGGCATCCAGATTGGGAAAATGATCCTCACTTCCCACAAAAGTCAGGCGTCCGCTTTGGACCGGAACAAAAGGCTGTTCCAGCCTGTCACCCACTTGCACCACAGCCGGAGAAGTGTAGATATGGTCTTTCCGTCCTATGAAGTCCTCCATAATTTTACGGTCTACTTCAGTCAGAACAATAACATCTTTATATTTCAATAATGCACTGCGCTCAAAATCCTTTGCTATATGAAACAACATCCTGTCACCGGCAGTCTGTTCCCTGAACAAAGTAATCTCCTTTTCATTACGGATGTAGCGGAGTTCATGATGCACAAAAATAGTCTGTACATTTTCAGGCAACAAGAATCCCAATGACAACAGTTCATAAAACTCTACTTGAATAATATCAAAACCTGAATGAGCCACCTGAGAAACATACTCCACATACCCCTGGTCTAGCGGCTGGAAACAAGAGCTGAACAAAGTACTCTTTCCCCGTACTAAATCCACAACTTCGCCCGTTTCATCCGTCCATATCTGTTGCCGGTTCATTTTACGGGTTACAGACGCATGTATCTTTTGCAGCCATTTATAATAAAAAGGATGTTTAATTTTGGGTAATCTGACAGTTTTAGTTTTAGGAGTATAAATAAAGAAATCCACATTATCCCAAATTTTCTTCAATGACTCTACATCTTGCATACGTCTCCCTGTTTCAGGATAAAGCAATACAGATACGGCCATCTTATGACGCAAATACTCCACCATATTAAAGAAAGCCTGATTACCGCCCGAATCCAGCGGATAAGGAATGTACGGAATAATAAAAAGAATTTTCTTTCTCATACTAATTGAATTTAAACAATAGTCTAATGTCTAATTTAATTTTTAGTTTAATACAGCAAATGCTATGTAGTGTATAATGCAAAGGTACAAGAAAGACTGCATACTAAAATGTTAATTATCGTTTCTTTTTAAAAGTTCAACAAAATTCCTGTTTTTTGAAAAAAAAACAAAGAAGCAACTTGTTTATTTACCTGTATAACATTACATTTGTAGAAATAAAACAAGAACTAACTTAACAATAGAGCATGAATGCACTTCCCTTGGTCAGTGTAGTGGTACCTAATTATAATTATAAACGATACCTCAATCTACGAATTCAGAGTATTCTGCAACAGACCTATCAGAATATCGAACTGATTTTACTTGATGATGCCTCAACAGACGGTAGCGAAGAGGTATTATCGGACTATCAAGACCATGCCAAAGTGAGCCATATTCTATTAAACGAACACAACACCGGAAATCCATTTAAACAATGGTTTAAAGGCATGCAATTAGCCAAAGGAAAATATATATGGATAGCCGAAGCCGATGACTTGTGTGAGCTTACTTTTTTAGAGAAAGTAGTTCCTTTAATGGAGAAATACCAACAAGCCGCCGTATGCTTTGCCGGTTCCAAGTATATTGATAAAGACGGTAATGTGCTGAGTTGCGACATGAACAAATGGAAATCTGCCATACCTCCATACGCTGTGTTTAATGGGGAAACTTATGCCGAACATAACCTTTACTGGCGTGGTTACATAGCCAATGCAAGCTCGGCCATTTTCAGAAAAAGCATGGTAAATGTCCAAAATATGGAACAATGCCTGCAAATGCGCTACAGCGGCGACTGGCTGTTCTGGTTTTATATGGCAATGCAAGGAGACATTATAGAAAGATATGAAGTACTGAACTACTTCAGACAACATACCCAGAAAGTTACCGTCAAAGCTGAAAACAACGGAGGGGGTAAGAGCGAAGATATTGAGATAGTCCGCATTATGGAACAACACCTTACCCACCTGAGCAGATACAAACGATGTATACGGAGAGGAATGCTTTACAACCGCATTGCCAAATTAAGCACAACAGAGCAAGTAAAACTGCAATTATGGGAACTCCTCCGGCAGAAATTAAACGGAACGCGGAAAGACGGACGTCTGGAGCGCCTCAACCGGATAGCACGGCTATTCTGTCCTTTTGTTCTGACTATGAAACGAGACCGCCTTACTCCTTCCCGAAAATAGAATAAGAAACGGAAACTGCTTGCCCATATTTTCGGGCGGACTCACATGTTTGCCCCTAAAGTGAACAAATTGGCAGCCAATTTTACTTTTGGCATACCCTCTTTTGATATTTCTAAAATTCTGTTTACCTTTGTTGTTAATCATCCGAATTGATTCAAACAAATGCAAACTTTACTAAAACAAATGAAATATCTCCGTTCACTCATGCAGCAATTTGTAACAGCATGTAAGAATCAAGCTAAGCTTATCCAACAGTTTACTCTTTCTTTACTTTACTTATTTATCATACATATAGTTGCTTTACTTTTTTTCTTCCTGTTCCGGCTTGTCCTGTTCACCTCAATAGATTATCAGTTTCCTTCCGATATACAAAACAACTTTCTCATGCAAGCCACTGCATTTATAAAAGGGCTATGGTTTGACAATGTTATAGCTTGCTACATATTGCTGTTACCATTAGTCATTTTATGGATAACCGCTCTCTGCAACTATCACTCCAAGTGGGTATTCAGATTTATCTCTATCTTTTTCATTCTATTTTATTCACTGTCGTTCATTATTTCGGCAGCCAACATCCCTTATTTCTCCTATTTTTTTAAAACAATCAATTCTTCCATTTACAATTGGTTCGGATATGGAGCCACTACTGCCGGAATGGTATTGGGTGAGACATCATTCTATTTCCCCATTTTTCTAGGACTGATATCTATTCTTCTGCTGTCAGGAAGTGTACTACGGTTATCTTCTTATTTCTATCATCTCATCAATTCGAAATCTACTTCCATCAGCCCGATAAACCGCCTATGTATATTCGCCACCGGTGCTGTTTGTATAGGACTTTGTCTATTCGGAATACGGGGACGCATGGGATATAACCCCATCAGAGTAAGTCAAGCATACTATTGCACCGATCCATTCCTGAATCAGCTAGGGGTTAATCCTGTCTTTAATCTACTTACCAGCACACTGGATGATAACCGTAAGGAAAACCGCTATCTTCACCTGATGCCGGAACAGGAGGCAATAACCAATATGCAAAGTATATTGCAAAGAAAAGGAATAGAAGGCATCTCCCTCATTGCACGTGAAGTGAAATGCGCAGCCGTCCCTACACAAAAGAATGTTGTTCTTATTTTCATGGAATCAATGTCGGCCAACTTGATGGAGCATTTCGGATCTACCAAAAAACTGACTCCTTTCCTAGACAGCCTTTATCTGGAATCTCTCAGTTTTGACCATTTTTATTCAGCGGGCATACATACCAACCACGGAATGTATGCCACCCTCTACTCTTTCCCTGCCATCATGAAACGGAATGCCATGAAAGGAGCAGTGGTACCTGTCTATTCGGGGTTGCCCACCGTATTAAAGGATAATGGCTATCGGAACCTATTCTTCATGACGCACGAATCACAATACGATAATATGAACGCTTTTCTCCGCACTAACGGATTTGATGAAATATATGCACAAGAAAACTACCCAAAAGATAAAGTCGTTAACAGCTTTGGTGTACAAGACGATTTCCTATACCAATATGCCTTGCCCATTCTGAACAAAAGAGCAGAAGAAAGACAACCTTTCTTTACCGTATTGCTTTCTATCAGCAACCATCCCTCGTATGTGATACCTGACTATTTCAAACCACACAGCACAAAGCTTGAAGATCAGATTGTGGAATACGCGGACTGGGCCATCCGGCAATTCATGCAAGAAGCACGCAAACAACCCTGGTTTGAAAATACAATCTTTGTTTTGCTGGGTGACCATGGGAAATTGGTAGGAAGCCCGGACTGTGAAATACCACAATCCTACAACCATGTTCCACTAATGATTTACGGAAAAGGCATCAAGCCCGAAATCAGACAAGAGCCGGGCGGCCAGACTGATGTGGCACCGACTTTACTCGGACTGCTGAACATGAGTTATACCCAAAACGACTTCGGCATAAATTTGTTAACAGAACAACGCCCGTATGTCTATTTCTCCGCCGATAATTTGATAGCGGCTACAGATACAACCCACCTATATATTTATTCTCCACATGACCGGCAGGAATTCAAATATAAGAAGCAAGGAAATGCCTTGCAACTTGTAACAGGGGAGGACAGTACATTCTACATGATGAAAAAATACTGTTTCTCCACATTGCAGAGTGCGGAGTATCTGGTAAAAGAGCACAAGACTGTCAATAAAGCTACCGGACAATAAGGTGGAACGGGTTTCACCGTCTTGCCTTCCTTAACGGTCATACCCCAACTTCTCCTCGTTATAATCAGAGGCTATGTAGGTAGGACGGCCTTTGGTCTCCTTGAAAATGCGCCCCACGTACTCTCCTATAATTCCCAAAGAGAAAAGCTGGATGCCACCTAAAAAGAGCATGACAATGATCAAAGTGGGGAAGCCGGCCGTTTCATCACCATAAAGCACGGTCTTTATCAGAAAATAAATGGCATAAATAAAACTGGAGATTGAACAGAGCACTCCGCATACCGTGGCAATACGCAAAGGGGCGATAGAGAAAGAGGTTATCCCTTCGACAGCCAGATTCAACAGCTTGAGAAAGTTCCAGGAGGAATGGCCCATCAGCCTGTCTCCGCGATCAAATTCAATGCTTTTCTTCTGATAGCCTATCCAGCAAAACAATCCTTTTGTATAACGCTCGCATTCGCGCAGACGACGCAACGTGAGCACACAACGACGGTCCAGAAGCCTGAAATCGCCCACATTGGGCAAAATATCAATACGGCTCATCCGCTGAAGTATACCATAAAAAGCCAGAGAGAACTGACGACGCAACCAGCTTTCCTCGCCACGGGTACGCCGTTTGGCATAAATGTCATCATATCCTTCTTCCCAATATTCCAGCATCTGGTCTACCAGTTCCGGAGGATCCTGCAAATCAGCGTCCATCACAACGCAGCAATCGCCGGTGGCGTAATCAAAACCCGCCAGCATGGCTACCTCTTTACCAAAGTTACGCGAAAGGTTGACATAATTCACCCGCTTGTCCTGCTGCCTCAACCGGCGGAGGCATTCCAGCGTAGTGTCGCTGCTGCCATCATTGACAAACAGGATTTCCCATTCATAAACGGCATTGCGGTTGACAAGCTCTATCAAACGTTGATACAGAGTGGGCAGCATCGCTTCCTCATTATATACCGGAATCAAAAGAGTCACTTTCTTCATATCATTCTTCACTATCATAAAGACTCCTCAAAGATATTACTTTTGTTTGAAAACAAACCTCACTAATAAAAAATTTACCGGAATGGCAATGAGAAACACTGGGATGGGAGCCAACGGACGGGAAAAACCCAACCGCAGAAAGAGATTCAACAATCCGATATGTATCAGATAATTTGTCAGATGTGCCCCCCCGAAGCCAAAAGCTTTCTTCCAGGAAGGAGGCTGCCCGAAAGTAAAATAAGCCGTAAGATAAAAGTTGGCAACAAAACTCAGCACATATCCCAAGGTATAGGCTACATTGACCTGAATGAATTTTTGCAAGACAAAATAAATGCCATAGTGCAGCCCTGTAGCAAAAAGGCCTACCATTACAAATCGCAGGAACTCGGGTATCTGTTTCAGTTTATTCATTTTCATTGATTTAAAATGCAAAGTTAGGTATTACTAAAGAATTATTCGTACTTTTGCGACAGTAAATATAAAAGACCGAAAAATATATGTCAGACAAGAAAAAAGCATTTTGGTTCATAGCCTTACTAAGCACACTTGTAATAATCCCCTTTTTGGGAGAAACTATTTTTTACTCTAAAGGGGAACCGCGCGAAGCAATTGTGGCATACTCGATGTTGGAAAGCGGCAACTGGATATTGCCTTTGAACTACGGAACAGACATCGCCTATAAACCTCCTTTCCTGTATTGGTCTATTGCAGCTATTTCCGCCATTTTCGGAGGGGTGAGTGAATTCTCGTCCCGTCTGCCGTCCGCTATCGCTTTTCTAGCTATGCAGTTCGTGTTTTTCGGATTCGTAGCCCGCTATAAGAATACAAAGACAGCAGTCATTACCTCCCTTTTACTGCTCACTTCATTCGAAGTGCACCGGGCGGCGGTGGCTTGCAGGCTGGATATGCTACAGGTTTCCTTCATCGTCATCTCACTTTGCTTACTATTTCGCTGGGACGAAAAAGGCTGCAAGGGAATACCTTGGACGGCTGTCGTGCTGATGGCATGCGGCACGCTGACCAAAGGACCTGTGGGTTCTATATTCCCCTGTATGTGTATCGGTATTTACCAGCTGATACGGGGACGCTCATTCGGCAAGACTTTCCTTTCCTTATTCGGAATCGGGCTGCTTTCCCTTATTCCATTGGGAATCTGGTTTTATGCGGCCTGGCTACAGGGAGGACAGCCGTTTATGGACCTGATGCTGGAGGAAAACACCGGACGCTTTGTCGGCAAAATGTCATACCCGTCGCATCACAATCCTTTATGGTATAACTTCCTGACCATTATATGGGGGTGGATACCTTGGACATTGGTCTTGCTTATTTCACTCTTCGGACTGAAATGGAATGAAATGCACCTGCTGCCCGCAGGAAACTCTTTCACCGGACGCATCAGGAAGGTTTGGGATAACATCCGCTCACAATCCCCCATACAGCTGTTTATCTGGATAGTGATTATCGCTATTTTTGTCTTCTATTGTATTCCTAAAAGCAAACGCAGCGTCTATTCGTTGCCTATCTATCCATTTATGGCTGTACTGATTGCCCAGTATCTGGAGGCGTTAATGCAAAAAGGGGCGAAAGTGTTCAAAATATCGGCTTATATCTTTGCCTCGCTCTGTTTGTTACTCACCGTGGTGTTTTTTGCTGTACGCTGTCAGATGATACCGGACAGCATATGGGGCAACGGACGTCATGCCGCCGAAAACATAGCGTTTATGCAAGCTTTGGAAAGCACGTCCTTTTCTATTTCCAAATGGCTGATTATAGTATTGCCGGTAGTGGCTGCCATCTGTACATTAAGGCTGGTTATCAAAAAAAGTAGTACGGGGTCACTCCTCTATGGAATCATCGGTTGTGTTCTTTGCCTGTTTGTCGCTTTAGACGGGGTATATCAGCCAACAATACTAGCTGTAAAATCCGATAAACATCTGGCAGAAGATATCAGAAAACAGGTGCCTGAAGGAGTCGTTTATTCATATACAGACAGAATGATACGGTTTTATTGTACAAATTATTATATGAATAACCAAATGCGGAATTTCACACTGGAAAATCCGCAAGAAGGGTATGTCATACTTTCTGCAAATGCACAAGAGGAGTTTTTAAAGAATTACAATGCAAAATATCAGCTGGAAGAGGTCTTCCATACAGATTACAGAAGTTGCGACTTACGCAATACGGTAATCATGTACAAGTTCAACGAGAAACGGAAATAGTTATATCCGGCAGATTCTGCACCGATTGGGACGCGGACTATATGAATTCCATACTGATTCATATAGTCCGCGTCCAAGTTTTACTATCTGTTCCCTAAATCATCATAAACAGTTTGCAATATCGCCTTACCCTTATCCAGACGGGACTCGTCAGCTTCAGGCTCATTAAAAAGAATACTGCCGGAATTATTATCAAATACCGTCACTCCTGTACTGTCCCGGAATGAGAACCCATTATTGAAACTATAAAAGACAAAAGGATACTTATAATCACTTCCCAATACATTACGGCTAAACGTAAATGCAGTATGTTCCAGCCCAAGCTGCCCCAACAAAGTGGCTGCCAAATCGGTCTGATTCATAATCTTGTCCACCTGCATAGGCTGTTTTACCGCTCCACCTAACCATAACAAGGGAATATGATAAAAACGAGGCATCGCATTAGACCCCTCACGCGGGTAATAGAAACCATGATCGGGAAGGCAGATAACTAAAAGATCTTTCCATGCGGGAGTCTGCTTCAACCGGTCAATAAACTTACCCAGACATTCATCTGTATAAGCAAAGGCATTGGGAATTTTATCTTCCAGCCGGTGATAAGGAACTTCGAAAGGTTCATGACTGCTAAGTGTCAGAAACGCAGTATGCCAAGGCCCTTCTTCCTTCCGGTTTCTTAACTGATTATATAAATATTCAAAAGTAATATCATCATTCACTCCCCAGGCATTACTGGTCTGTTCGGCCAATGAGAAATCTGTATTAGCTATAAGACGCTGATAACCGGTACTCAGCAGATAACTCTTCATATTGGTAAAGTTGATATCACCTCCATACAGGAAATCTGTTTTATAACCCGCCTTGGACAATCCTTCAGCTATAGCAGGCAGCGTACGGCTCTTGGCAGGAATTTTCATTACCGATGCCGTAGGCAATCCAAGGTAACCGCTGAAAGTACAGACTGTTCCACGGTCGGTACGGAAACTATTGGCATAACAGTTTGTAAAAAAGATCCCTTCCTTTGACAGACGGTTAAAGTGGGGTGTCACATCAGGAAGACCGCCTAAAGGTTCTACAAAAGCACCTCCAAAACCTTCCATCAAAATAATAAGAATATTGGGACGCTTGGTATTCAGGACTTGAATAATACTATCCCCATCTGTTGTAGGATAAAGTCCGTCAAACAATGCAGCCCGCTTCTCTTCATCAAAGAAATTGAACTCTGATGCAAAATCCTGGGATTTACCCATAGAAGACAACAAACTGAAATCGGGATTGACCGCCGAATGATTCAAGAAAGGTTCGTTGCTGAAATATACTTGCCCTATATTAGAAGTGGATTCCGTTACACCACCACGTATAATGACGAAAAGCACACCTCCTAATAACAGCATTCCCGCAGTTCCCGTTATCCGTTTCCGGGTGGCAGTCAAAACGGAAGGCGTGATTTTCAGCAAGACCCAACTATTCAGAGCTATGAGTAACAAGATGGCAAGAACCCTCAGCAAGATAAATCCAACGGAAACACTCGCCAAAGCTTCCTTCGGTGAATCGATATAAAGAAAAACAGATACGTCCAGTTTAAATCCCCAAAATGTATATAATGCCATATCTACCACAAAAATGATAGAAATAAGCGCGGCGGCCAAAATATAATACCCGTAAAGTATTTTTTTCAAAGGGAATTTCCTAAACCAAATACTTATCAGTACCAACAAGAATGGAAATGCAGTAAGATATCCCGCCGTAGCGGCATCAAGACTGGCTCCATGAATCATTACCTGCATATAATCGGCAAACCCGAATCCTTTTTCAATGGAACCATTATAGAGCATGAATAATGGTTTCTGTAGAATAAATATCAGTAAGACCGTAAAAAAGTACAAGCTGATATAAGCAATCCTCTTTTTCATATCTTCAGTTCTTTATTATTTCCGTCCGAAATCAGCCGGGACCTCTCCCCATCGGTCGGTTTCCCACTTCAATAAAGGTGTGGTATATTTATTTTCTTTCAGCCAAATTTCGGCCCGTTCTATCATTTGAAAAAGTTTCTCCGTCTGAGGAGTCCGTTCCAGTTTAGTTTTACATTTCTTCTGCTTCACCCAACTCAACGCATTACGGCTGTCCGAGTAAACAGGCATATTGATATTTTTCTGCTTCATCAACGCCAAAGCATGGACAATGGCAAGAAACTCTCCAATATTATTCGTTCCATAAACAGGACCGAAATGAAAAACCTCCTGTCCGGTAAGCAAATAAACGCCCCGATATTCCATCGGTCCGGGATTTCCACTGCAAGCAGCATCCACAGCCAGGCAGTTCATATCAAAGTTCTCGGGAAGTTGTTTAGGAACATCTTCTTTTTTAACAGCATTCTTACCTATATAATGGAAAGCGGAAGAAGCCAAGGCGTGTTCCGCCTCCTCTTTGGTCTCGAATGACTTGTATTGTGCGCCATCGTAACCTTTTATCTGTAGCTGGCAGTCAGTCCAAGAGTCATAAACTCCCGGATTGACGCCTTTCCATACTACATAATATTTCTGTTTCTTTACCATTTACATACGTTCAGGCACTTCAATACCCAGTAGGCCCATTGCTGTCTTTACAATCTTACCCACATTAGCACTCAATGCCAGACGGAAGACTTTCAACGCTTCATTTTCTTCACGCAGAATACTGAAATCATGATAGAACTGGTTGTATTCTTTCACCAAATCGTATGCATAGTTTGCTATAATGGAAGGATTATAGTCTGAGCCTGCCTGCTTGACAACCGATTTAAAATCAGCCAGCATCTGAATCAAACCTTCTTCTTTTGCGCTCAGTTCCAAACCTGCTGGAATGATTTCGGGAATAACGATACCTGCTTCAGCCGCTTTGCGTAATACAGACTGGACACGGGCATACGTATACTGAATGAAAGGTCCTGTATTGCCATTGAAATCTATCGATTCTTTCGGGTTGAAAGTCATATTTTTACGTGCGTCCACCTTCAGGATAAAATATTTCAAAGCGCCCAAACCAACAATACGGGCAATATTGTCGGCTTCTTCTTGAGTCAGACCGTCCAATTTACCTAATTCAGCAGAAGTTTCCTTAGCAGTTTCAATCATTGCTTCCATCAAATCATCCGCATCCACTACTGTACCTTCACGACTTTTCATTTTGCCCTCGGGCAGCTCTACCATACCGTATGAGAAATGAACCAATCCTTTGCCCCATTCAAAACCCAATTTGTCCAACAAGATAGAAAGTACCTGGAAATGATAGTTTTGTTCATTACCCACTACATAAATCATCTTGTTGATGGGGTAATCCTGAAAACGTAATTTGGCAGTACCAATATCCTGGGTCATATAAACAGAAGTACCGTCACCGCGAAGAAGCAACTTATGGTCCAGTCCTTCGGCAGTCAAATCAGCCCATACAGAGTTATCCTCTTTCCGGTAGAAGAAACCTTTTTCCAATCCTTCCATCACTTTCTCCTTACCTTCCAGATAGGTATTCGATTCATAATAAATTTTATCGAAACTAACTCCCATCATCTTATACGTTTCATCGAATCCGGCATATACCCAGTCATTCATCTTCCTCCACAAGGCACGGATCTCAGGGTCATTCGCCTCCCACTTACGGAGCATCTCGCGAGCTTCCAGCATCAGAGGAGAGTTTGCCTCTGCCTTAGCTTTAGCTTCTTCTTCATTCAAGCCTTCAGCCTGGTACTGAGCTGTCAGTTCCTTTACCTCAGCCTTGTAATGCTTGTCAAAAGCTACATAATAGTCACCAATCAAATGGTCCCCCTTCTTGCCCGATGATTCAGGTGTTTCACCGTTACCATATTTCAACCAGGCCAGCATGGACTTACAGATATGGATACCACGGTCATTCACAATATTGGTCTTGACCACCTTATTGCCATTTGCCGCCATGACATTTGCCAAGGCATTTCCCAACAGGTTGTTACGGACGTGACCCAGATGAAGCGGCTTGTTTGTATTGGGAGAAGAATACTCAATCATCACCAACGGAGAGTTTTCCGTAGCCTTTTCAATACCGTATTCGGGAGCAGCCTGAATAGAATTCAAAAGTTCAATCCAACAATCCGAAGCAATTGTCAAATTAAGAAAGCCCTTCACTGCATTGTAGGCTGAAACCAATTCGGGAGCATGCTCTTTCAGGTATCCGCCTATTTCCTGTGCGGTCTGTTCAGGAGCTTTCTTGGACATTTTCAGAAAAGGGAAAACAACCAAAGTAAGATGTCCTTCAAACTCTTTCTTAGTCTTTTGCAGTTGTACCATTTTTCCGGGTACATCCTGTCCGTACAACGTTTTGATAGCGCTGATAATGGACGTGGTGAGTTTTTCTTCTATATTCATAATATGTACGTACACTTATTTGTTATTGAGTTGCAAAGATAGACATTTTAGGCGAAATCTTTCCTATCTTACTTTAATTTACTATCTTTCCTCTCCGCAAACTATATCCTTTTAACTAAAAAAATAAGTATCAAAAAGTCAAAAGTCACTATTTTATCGAATAAGAATAAGAGGACAACTTTCACTAATCAAGAGAATTCCACTTTATAAAAAGCTAAATTATCTGCATAAACATACAATGACTAATTAAATATGTCCAACAACACATTCCCAGTTCATTAGAAATATAAAAATACATTGACTACAAGAATTAATTCCTGTCTCTTATACACATCTCCGAGCCCACGAGACTAGGCATGATCTC
>ENA-OYBZ01000186-OYBZ01000186.1-human-gut-metagenome-genome-assembly--contig:-NODE-186-length-16072-cov-5.809265_pt1 | contig 16072 bp, 8 predicted proteins | sample MGYA00244626_ERZ652865 | MGnify/ENA primary metagenome ERZ652865 (study PRJEB26926, sample SAMN06164773) | human gut metagenome | biome: ENVO:00009003; feature: ENVO:2100002; material: ENVO:00002003...
ATCATGCCTAGTCTCGTGGGCTCGGAGATGTGTATAAGAGACAGGTATTAACTACATTCTCTACTGTGAATCCGAAATGCTCGAATAACTGGTTAGCCGGACCTGAAGCTCCGAAGCCCTTCATGCAGATAACCTTTCCATCAAGTCCTACATATCTGTACCAGCCGAAGTCTGAAAGTGCCTCAACTGCAACTCTCTTTCTTACACTCTTAGGAAGGACTGATTCCTTGTATTCCTCTGACTGCTTCTCGAATACGTCCATAGATGGCATACTTACTACTCTTACATCTATTCCTGCATTCTTAAGCTCTGCCTTTGCTGATACAGCAAGGTTTACTTCTGAACCACTTGCAATAATAATTCCATCTGGAGTCTCTTTATCTGAATCCTCAAGAATATATGCTCCCTTAAGTGCTTCCTTTGATGAGCAAGCCATCTGTGGAAGGTTCTGTCTTGTAAGAACTAAAGCTGTTGGCTCGTCCTTAGATTCAATAGCATATTCCCATGCAAGTGCTGTCTCTGTTCTGTCACATGGTCTGAATACTGTGAAGTCCGGCATTGAGCGGAATGCTGCAAGCTGCTCAATTGGCTCATGTGTAGGTCCGTCCTCACCAACTCCGATACTGTCATGTGTGAATACATATATAAGTGGCAGCTTCATAAGTGATGTAAGTCTTGCCATTGGCTTTGTGTAATCACTGAATACGAAGAATGTTGCAACGAATGGTCTTAATCCACCATGAAGTGCAAGTCCGTTACCAATTGCTGCCATAGCCTGTTCTCTTACACCAAAGTGAAGGTTAGTTCCTGCATAATTCTCCTTAGAGAAATCTCCTGCATCCTTCATATTAGTCTTATTAGATGGTGCTAAATCTGCTGAACCACCGATAAGGTTAGGCATTACATTCTTAATCATGTTAAGAATTGTTCCGCTTGAACTTCTTGTTGCTTCTGCCTTCTCTGGCTTTGCAAGGTATTCCTCAGAATTGAATAAATCGGACATATCACATCCATTGTAGTACTTATCCCAGAGTTCCTTCATCTCAGGGAACTTCTCACAGTATTCAGCAAAAAGCTTATTCCATTCTTCTTCCGGTTCAGCCATTCTTGCAGCTATCTCTTTATAATGGTCATATACTTCCTGTGGTACTTCAAAATCACCCTTGCATGGCCAGTTAAGATTTTCCTTAAGTGCTGCAACATTATCAATACCAAGAGGCTCACCGTGTGCGCTTGCCTTACCCTGCTTTGCAGGACAGCCGTATCCGATAAGTGTATTAACCTTGATAAGTGAAGGTCTTTCCTTATCAGCCTTAGCCTCCTCAATAGCTTTACCTATAGCTTCAATATCATTGCCATCAGCAACCTCGATTGTCTGGAAGCCAAATGCTTCAAATCTCTTCATTACATTTTCTGTAAAAGCAATATCTGTGCTTCCCTCAATTGATATGTTGTTAGAATCATAGAATACAATAAGCTTTGAAAGACCTAATGTTCCTGCAAGTGAGAAACACTCTGATGAAATACCTTCCATCATACATCCGTCTCCACCAAGTACATATGTGTAATGGTCAACTACATTGTATCCGTCTTTATTGAATACTGACGCAAGATGTGCTTCTGCCATAGCCATACCAACTGCCATAGCCATACCCTGTCCAAGAGGTCCTGTTGTAGCCTCAACACCAACTGTGTGACCATATTCCGGATGACCTGGTGTCTTAGAACCCATCTGTCTGAAATTCTTCACATCATCTAAAGAAAGATTGCCAATTCCAAGTAAATGGAACAATGAATAAAGAAGCATTGAACCATGTCCTCCAGAAAGAACGAATCTGTCTCTGTTCTCCCATTCTGGATCAGCCGGGTTGTAATTCATATGGTTAGTCCATAATTCATAAGCTGTTGGTGCAGTTCCAAGTGGAAGTCCAGGATGTCCTGAATTAGCCTTCTGGATTGCATCTGCTGACAATACCCTGATTGCATTAATTGACATTTCATCGATGTTAGTCATAGTTTCCTCCCTGTGTAAGCACATCTGTGCATAATATTATAAGTTATCTGTCTTTAAAATCTGCCTCTGTCAAGAATATAACATCACCATTCTCGCTTCTCTTCTTCTTAAGTCCACCAAAGAATCTTCTTGATGCTCTTCTTTCAGAATTGACAATTGCCTGATTGATAATTTCCTTGATATCATCAAGTTTAATATTATCATTCACATTATGGAGTTTGTCAATCTTAAGATACAGTTCCAGTAATGCATCATCATCAACCTCATACTGTCTCTTTCTTGCGAATCTCTTCGCCATCTCAACAAGCTCATTAACAGTGTACTGCTTAAGAACAATTCTGTGATTGAATGTCTTGGTAAGCTCAGGATTAAAGTTGATAAGAACGTTCATGTCTGTATCTGAATCTTCAAATATGACAATCATTCTTCCTGTATCCTGTTCAAGACAGTTAAGCAGTTCATTAATTCTCTTAGGCTGGATTGTTCCTGCGCCTTCAACGATAAGAGCTGTTCCCTTAAGTCTTCCCATTGCCTTGGCAATACCTCTCTGGTTAATACTCTCTCCTGATGTCTTAGCAATCTTCTTTGGCTGGTCTGGATATAAAGTATTAATAGCTCTAATTATAGTTCTTGCAAGGTCTGTCTTATCAGAACTTGAATTACCAGAAATAAGAATATTTCCTGATGCTGATGAATTCATCTGCATTTCATCGTCAATTGTATCGAAAAGATCAGCTAACTGTTCCTCAAGTCCTGGCATATCTCTGTACTTTCTGAATATCTTTGCCAGCTCTCCTGTAAGCTTCTTCTCTATCTGCTCAGTTTCTTCAATCTCTTCTTCCATAGTCAATGGCTGTTCTTCTTCTTGTCTGGTGAATGGAATTACTGTTTCTTCCGGCTCAACACCTGCAGCTACCTCATCTAGTACAACAGCCTCCTCACCTTCTTCTTTATTGTCTTTATTATCAATATCTTCATTCATAATTGAATTGATATCTGAAATCATTGATTCTGACACAGTTGGTATCTGTGCTGTAACTAAAGGAATATCTTCATTCTCTATAGCAGTTGCTGCCTGCTCTAGTCTCGCTGCAGCCTTACCTGTTCTTATTGCAAGATCCATTCTCGCTGAATCAACTGCCATCTGTGCAAGAGCTGCTCTCTTTGCTTCTTCCTTATCAATCTCCTTACCATCAGCCAGTACTTCTGCTTTCTTCTGCTCTACAAGCTTTTCATAAGCTGCACTTTTCTCGTCTTTCTCATCAAGATAACGCTCAAGCTCTGACTTTGAGAATTCCTTAGTATCCTGCTTGCCATACTTTTCTTCTCTTACAGACTGCATCCACTCTGTTATATCCATCTGGCCTTCAATCTGGTCATCATCTTCCTGAGCTTCTGCATCATCATTAACAACCTGTTCAGCTACAGGAGCTGGAGTCTTAACCTCCTCTGCAGGCTGTTCTTCCTTATTCTTAGAAGCTGGTACAAATGTCTTAACATCAGCATCTTCTTCCTCATCACCGAACAAGTCACTCATCTTGGCAGCAAGCTCTTCCTGAAGATTTCTTGTATCATATAAATTGTTATATTCAGGTACAGGAACATTAATATCTATATTCTCTGCTTCCTTATTGATTCTTTCCTCAGCTTCTTTTCTCTGTTCAGCTTCGTCTTCTTTATTGATCTGCTCATAGTTATCAGCTAACTTCTGCTTTGCATTCTCAATAAGCTCCTTAAGTGAGACATTTGCCTTATTAATCTCGCTTGAGAAATTCTTCTCTCCATCTTTGCTAAGTGTCTCAGAAACCTCTGGCTTCTCCACCTGAGGAGTCTCTATCTTAGACATAACAACAGAGCTGTCCTTAGTATCATCAGCATCTTCATCCTTATTCAGAGCTTTCATTAAAAATGCTTTGATATCATCATTCTGGTCGTTCTGTACAAGGTCTATTGAAAGAGGTCCTTCCTCCTGTTCCTTAGCAAACTCAGGAACATTCAGACTTACCTCTGGCACTGGCTGTTTACCAGTTGATTTCTGTTCTTTCTCATCTTCTTCACGGAAAACATCTTCAACTTCATCTCTCTTAAGATTAGCAAGTTCCTTCTGCTTTGCAAAAAGCTCTTCCTTAGTTGCCTCTATATCTTCCTTTCTTTTTCTTACATCTTCTAAGATACCTTTCTGTGTCTTAGTAAGAACAACACCAAGCTTTTCCTTTAACTGTACTGCTTTCTCAACGTATATACCATCCTGAAACCACAGAACGATATTATCACATGTCTTAATACATTCTTCTTTTCTTCCAGTCTTATAATACAGCTTTGCAAGCTCATACATATACTTCTCATCAATCTCATGCTCCCTGTAATCCTCTAAGATTCCTACAAGTTCATTATCTGATGCATTCTGTGCCTTTCTAAGGTCATAATACAGGATAAATCTGCTCACATCATGCTGTGAAGATTTGCTGTATTCTTCATAAAGCTCGTTAGCATTATCAAAATCTCCAACTTTAATAAAGAATTCAGTAAGCTTATAAACCAGCTTTCTTCCGCCAAGGTTTCTGTTATAAGCAAGAATTGCCATGTCTCTTGCTTCTTCATAGTCCCCGACTGCTTCCTGTACATTAATGGCTGTGGCAAGTGCCTGCCAGTCTTTAATCTTAGTCCAGTTAATATCCTTAGCTATGGCTGCCGCTTCTGTGTATTCCTTTTTCGCTGCCAGCTTCTTAATCTGGTCTATCTTAATTCCTAATTCGTATTTATTCATGATTATATATTCCTCATTCCAATGCTTACTTGATGAATGTTGTGAATAATTTATTTATCGCATTTTACAACTCATTAAAGTTTAGCACAGCCTAAGTTCATTGTAAACCAAGTTCACAGAATTGTTACAAATATGTTACAAAAAATCAAATGTAGCCTGTTCGTAATCCATTCTCGTGTATTCCAATTCTGATTCCTTCGTGCTGCTGTAATAATCAACAACCACAGTCTGCTGCCTTGAATCTACCAGCTTCTGACCTAGTATATAATTAACATCGAATCTTCCTGTAATAGCAGGAGTTGCACCTCTTGCCGGAACAATAAGCTGGACATGATTAGTTGCAAGCAGCTTGAATATTGGCTCCCATATGTATATATCCTTTGCCGCACCGAATGGGTTATCTATGAATATTGTCTTACCCTCAACACCTTCATTACCTGAAGAATTCATATTAGATATGTAGTTGATAATCGCAATAAGGAACTGGATATATATACCCTGTGACTGTCCTGTTGAGCCAACCGCTTCCTCATATCTTAAATAACGGCTCTGGTCCTTGATCCTCTCTCTCTTATACAGATTAATTCTGATTGAATTCATATCTGTGACAATAACTGAGAAAAGTCTCTTCCATGACAGTCTGTTTCTTATATACTTGAGTCTTTCCGCAGGCTCTTTAAAACTTTCCGCCATAAAAACAGTTTCATCAATATATTCAGACATCTTTTCCTTATATAATTCTTCCTTTATATAAGGAATCTGCAAACTGATTATTGCAATCTGTTCTCCGTCAAGATTGATATTAGACAACTGTGGCAGACGGTCAAGCTCAGTCTTAATATTACTGCATGTCTGGATACAACGATTTTCAAAGTTATCCTTAATCATCTGCATATCCTCTATACCCTTGGCAATGCGGTCTTTTTCTAACTGTATAAATGTGTTCGTCTCATTTAACGATTCAATCATACTTCTGGTCTTAGCCACATTTTCAGGAACATTAAGTGATATCCTTACTTCATCAGCAAGCTCGACTGCATTAAATCCGTTAAGCAGGTCAATAAGCTTAGATTTATTCTTATTAAATTCATCAACCTTCTTATACTCTAATCTGGTAATTGAAGCATATTCTTTATGAACAGCCTCATATTCTGTAAGATTAGCTGTAATTCCCTGTGCATCCTCAGGACGGAATTCTTCTGGAACATGCATGCCCGCATCAGACACGATTCTTTCAAGGTCTTTTCTGCATACAAGAATATCTTTTAATGAATCAGACATCTGTCTGCGTGTCTTTTCCTGAACCTTGGTGTTATCCTCTAACTTCTTAATAAGTACCTTGTGCTGTGTAATGAATTCATCCGGGTCATCGCATGGGAATTCATTAAAGCTTCCATAATTATTCTCAATCTGGTTAATACCATGTGCGATACTTCCCTCAAGTCTGTTAAGAAGTGCTTCCTGTGACTCAAGCTCTTCCCTTACAGAATCACTGCTCTTCACAAGATTATTAAGAGCATCCTTGGCATTCCTTAACTGCTGTGAACCTGCTGCCATAATCTCACCGGCTTCATACTTTGCCTTAATATCGTCAAATGTATAACCTCTGTACTCTATTGCATCACGACATTTGTTCATAGATGCAGACAGATGGTTCATCAGCGCCTGCTTATCTGCAAAGTCACTGTTCTTCTGTGAAAGTGCTGTCTTTAATCCGGTGAATCTGCTCTCTATTTCATCCTTATCAAGACGGTATGTATCGTCATCGATTTCTATTGAAACATTTTCATCATAATAAGGTGCGTACTGCTCCTCCCATGACTTAATGATTTCATCATATGCCTTTCTTGTACTGTCCTCGAAATCTCTCGCGGTATCATACTCAGAATTAGCAGAAGCTGCTGCCTCCTCGCACTCATATATGCGGTTTCTTGCACTGTCCACATCAGCCTTCAGTCCCTTTAAGCGCTCATACTTTTTATCTATAGAAGTATTCATCTCCATAATACGCGAGAGCAGGCTGCATGCTGTTTCCTTCTCTTCTATATCATCTCTTGTCTGTGCGAGGTTCCTTGAAAGCTGCTCTTTAACCTCATTTAACACACTTCTCTTTTTCTCAGCCTCAATAATTGCAGCCTCGCTGTCAGCAATCTTTAATCTGATTGCTTCTGCCTCGGACGCATCCACCTTTCCAGACACAGCATTATATACAAGTGCAAATGTATAATCATTCCACACAAGCTCCATTCTGTCGGCCAGCTTTCCTGCCTGCGCCTTATGCGACTCAAGCTCCTCCTGTGCAAGCTTAATCTGTGTCTCAAGCTTTGCCTCATCACGCAGGAACGACATATCCTTTAATGCGAATACAATCAGGTCTTTGTTAATCTCTAACTTAGTATCAATAAGCACCTGCTCGCTTATAACAGGATAAGCAGCCGCACCCTTGCCAAAATCCTTAAGCATCTCATCTGCTTTGATTCTCTCGAAATCGTTCTTTATTATAAATGCGTACTCAATGAAAGGTGTTCTCTTTAATACATCTCTTTTCTGTCCTGCATTCAGGGCTGCAAACCACTCATGTCCCTCAACAACATCTGAACCGTACTGGCTCTCAAGGTATTCCTTAAGCCTGTCTCTTTCAGGACTCTTACAGATATATGTTCCCTTTCTTGCATTGTCAATAAAGCTATCAAGTTCCTGGGCTGCCTTACACTCTTCTGTATATTCACTGCGCATCTTCTGGTAAGTCTCAAGAATAACCGAAAGCATTGCCTCGTCATTATCTGCACTGTATATTTCACGGATTTTGCCCATGCGCTCGTTATCAGCATTTTCAGCCTCATCAGCCTTTTCAAGCTTTTCTGACTGCTCTGTGAATATATCAATAAGTGCTTTATTGGCAGATATTGTCTCATTAAGTGACATTAACTGCTGCTGCACATCATTGAATTTTTCGGACATTCTTGTCTCTTCATTCTTTAACAGTTCTTTATCCCTGAATGACTTATCATATTCTTCAGACGCATTTTCACATACGACAGTTCCTGCCTCTGATAAAGATGCTCCAAGCTGTGCCTGTAATTCCTGTATCTCATTCTCAAGATTATCAGAAAGACTGCCAAGACCTGCCGCCTCTTTGTCAGCATTTCTAAGGTTATCCTTAGACTCTGATAATCTGACTTCCAGAGCCTTAACACGGTTAGCTGCTATATCAAGCTTTTCCTTAAGTCTTCTGGTCTCTGTCTCATAGAATTTTCTGTAACCTGCAGCAAGTATCTTTAACTCTGCTGTTATATCCGTATCTTCTCTTAATCTGTTATCTATCGCAATCTGAAGTCCTTTATAAGACTTCTCGTATTCTGCATAATCTTTATAATCACCCGCAGACTCCATCAAAGAAAGCTTTCCTCTTGCCTCTTCAATTGCAGCGTTCTTGAGTTCAAGTGCCTTTCTTGTCTCATTAACAAGGCTCTCAACTCCTGCCATCGAATTCTTTTCAGACATAACCTCTGCAACTGCTATAGCTTCCTTCTCGTGTGCAAGCTCATCATACATCTTAGTGATAAGGTCATCCTGACTCTTAAGTTCCTTATCCTTCTTATCACTTTCCCGCATAGCAACAAGAAGCAGGTCATATAGCTGCTTCTCTATTTCTTCTTTTCTGTTGTAAAATGCTTCATATGTCGACAGATATTCTTTAAAACTGTCGATAGCTGCAATCTGGCTGTCATATGCTCCAAGCTGTGAGTGTTTCTTTGAAAGCTCCACTAACTTGTCCTTAATATCCATAAGAGTCTGAGCCATCATGCCCTCATCATTATCAACTGACAGCTTGTTATTGAAGGATTTCTGGATAATCTCCTCTATAAGCAGATCCTCAACAACCTTACGGCTTGTCTTATAATTTGACTCGAAATATGTTCTTACATGTCCCTCTGTCTTGTTAATTCCACGCACAATTTCCCATGCACTCTCATATATTCCGTAGTTGCTTATGAAGCTCTGGTAATCACCTTTTCTGTCAAATATCTTAACAACATATTTGTACCCGCCCTTCTCAAGGTCACGAAGATAAGCCTTAAGTCCGTTATATGTAATTCTCTCTCCATTACTTACAAGTGGAAGATTCTTAATATCGTTATCGCCAAACTCCCTGTAGAATATGCAGTAATTAAAGTATTCAACACTTGCTGTCGGTGCAGCTGTCTGTTCCTGTCCATCCTGATTCTCATCGTCTGTGCCTCTTCCCTTTCTTGCACAGAAACCAGTTGTCATGAACCTGAAACCATCCTTCTGATAACATGGATCTAACTTCCACTCAACCAAAGAATGAATACATGTATTACCGCTTCCCTGTCTGAAAAGCTTCTCAATAGGCTGCTTGTCATCAAGTGTGCAGTTAGGAAGCATATTCTGCATAAGAAGCAGCATAAGCAGACTCTTACCACCGCCATTGGCAAGGTCATATATAGTATTCTGGCAGTTGAAGCGCATCACGAAATCGTCGTACACCTGTGTACCGAAATTATATTTAACATTATTAACTCTGATTCTGTTAATCTGTGGCATCGCGTCCTCCATTCATAAGTTCGGCAAATCGTCCTCTGTAATCATCAAAATAATTCTCTATAAGACTTCTGAATCTGTCTGTCGGATAATATCTGTCCTGACTCTCAACTAAAAGTTCCTGCGCAACGCAGAAATTAAGCACAAGCTTTACCATACCCGACTTTGAATTTCTTGCTGCTCTCGCTCCTGTCTGATCCTCTACTGTTGTCACCGGAAGCTCGTCCCATGTAAGTGCTATCTGCTTAAAGCTGTTCTCCTCAACCTCATCAAGCACAAGCCCTGTGCTCTTATCGACAATACCACCTGTTGTCTTATCAACATTTTTAATGATGTCCTCAAGTCTTATGAACTCAGCATAAGTTGAACTCATTGTATCTGAATAAAACTCTGTTATTATGTTGTAGATTATGAAATACGCAAGATATAATTCTTTATTAACTCTTAACCCAAGTACATTTCTTAATTCCTCGTTGGAATATCCAAACACCCTGTTATTATCACCTGCACTCACATACAGACCATTGTTATATTCATATATGTTAAGATTAAGTTTCTTAAGTGACATATGAACGATGTCATACACTTCTGCATTATTATTGTATTCCTGATAAAGAGCTGCATTCTCGCCCCTCTCAGACACATTTTCCCCTGTGATAAGCTTGGAAACTATGTCCAGCGCCTTATCTAGATTTCTATTCTCCATGTGCTTCCTTTCGTACCAATTCAACATCTGCCATCATACAGTTATCCGACAATATAACCTGCCCGCCAAGCCCTTTTCTTATTGCAAATGTAAAGCTTTCCGTATCTTTAAAGCCTTCCCCTAAGTATGCATCAAGAAATGTATCTTCTCCCGCATCACCGCCAAGCTGGTACTCATCCTTCTGGCACAGATTAACAAAGAAAGAGAAGAAATCTGCATTTCTTAAAACCTGCTCACCATACGCCCTCTTCATTGCATCTGCAAACTGACCGAGTGTTATAATGTCCGATTTTTTCAAACACACAATGAGATTTTTCATAAGGAATACGTAATTATCCTTAATTCTCTTTTCTTCAATCTCATCTGCGAATTCAATATCTTCCGGTCTTTCGTTGCTTATAAGCTCTTTCTCCTCATATCTTGGAGGCTTCACCATAAGCGCATCATCAATGCTTATCAGGTCAAATGTCTTTCTTATGTTCGGCTTTAGAAGCGGACTTAACATTGTGACTAATATATCTGCATTGTCCCTCTTAATCATATCTGAAAGTGCCGATGTGAAATCCATATGGCTTCTTAATCTGCCAAGCTTGGCGCGTCTTACTGCGTCATCGGTCATCTTCTGCATTTCTGTACAATCCTTTAACAGCTCGCTGTGCCTGTTCATTGCCTGCTTAAGCTGAGTCTCAAGACTGTATATTTCGTTCATCGTCCTGTAATAGCCTTCGCCTGTGCTGCCCGATGCATTAAGCTTCTCAATTGATTTTGCAATAAGGTCACGGTTCTTCTTAAAAAGCTTTTCTTCATCATCAAACCATTTCATTCCTGTCTTGACGAATTCCTCATAAGCCTCTATTCCTGCAAATACATCGCCCGACAGAATTGTCAGCACTTCATTCTTCTTTAACTTAAGACGGTTGACCTCTTCGTTAATTCTTTCAACCACTTCAACTCCGCCACGGAAGTTCTGTGAATTAATCATTTTTTCAAGAAGAAGCTGGGATACGCTTATCCTGCTCTCGTCCTTGATTTCCTTGGTATCAAGATAGAATTCAATAGCATCAGGGCTTATCGAATACCACACGGTATTGTCTCTTATCGAACTCTCGATTATCTTCATTCTTGATACTCTCTTTTTCCTGTCCACCGGATCAAAATACGAGAATTCAAATGGCCTGCCATCATTCTTTATCTTGTCAAATATATAATCAGCAATCTCCTTGCTGTCCTGTTCATTCAAATCAAGCCCGAAATCTCTCTTAAGTATCAGCCTTAAGAAATCGAGATATTCGGGATATGTAACATCCTTTTCCTTAAAATTATTCTCCTCTATAAAGAAACGGAGAACCGCCATAACTATATAGCCCATATCAAGGATTTCGTATTTGCCATCCTTGAAATTAGAAAATGATGTGTCTATCAGTCTGAAGAAAGGATAATATTTCTTCAGATTAAGCATTCGTTCACGGTGATCCGATATGATATCACCTGTCATATTCTCTGCCATAGTATTCTTCATTTCTGCGCACGCATTTTACACATATTGTCTTAACGCCCGGTGCGCCAGGGCATTAAGCTTAAAGCTTGGTTCTTCACCAAATTTAAAGCTCGGTTCTTCCGTCTAATGCTCTTAAAAGTGTAACCTCATCGATATATTCAAGATCGCCGCCGACAGGAACTCCGCTTGCAATTCTTGTCACCTTAATTCCTGTTGGCTTTATCATTTTGCTTATGTACATTGCTGTTGTCTCACCCTCCAGATTGGAATTAGTTGCGATAATAACCTCGTCAACATCTCCCTGAAGCCTTACCATAAGCTCCTTTAACCTGATATCAGCCGGTCCGATTCCAAGCATCGGGCTTATTGCTCCATGAAGAACATGATATACGCCCTCGTACTTTCCTGTCTTTTCATATGCCGCCATATCTCTTGTATGTTCAACTACCATAATTGTCTTATGGTCTCTTTTCTGGTCGCGGCATATCGGACACAGTTCTTCATCTGTAAGTGTAAAACACTCCTTACAGTAGTGAATATGCTGCTTTGCATCAATCATTGTGTCTGCAAGGCTCTTAACCTCAGACTCAGGCATGTTTATAATGTGAAATGCCAGGCGCTGGGCGCTCTTCGCCCCAACCCCTGGTAATCTCGACAATTCTTCAATTAATCTGTTAATATGACCACTGTAGATGTCCATTAGAATAAGCCTCCGCCTAATCCTCCAAGTCCTCCAGTAATCTTAGCCATCTGTGCCTGTGACTCTTCTTCACATTTTCTTAAAGCTTCATTAGTAGCTGCTACGATTAAATCCTCAAGCATCTCTACATCATCTGGATCAACTGCTTCAGGGTCAATCTTAACCTTAGATACTTCTCTCTTACCTGTAACAGTTACCTCAACTACTCCGCCGCCTGCTGTCGCACTGAATTCCTTATTCTCAAGCTCTGCCTGCTGCTCCTCCATCTGACGCTGCATTCTCTGTGCCTGCTTCATCAGATTATTCATATTACCAGGCATTCCTCCTGGAAAACCACCTCTTTTAGCCATTATATAAGTTCCTCCTTATCATCTACTTCTATATCTATGCCTACGAGTTCCTTAAGATCCACGAATCTGCTGTGGAAATCCTCATCATCGTTAAGCTTAGTCACTTTAATTGAAACCCTTACTCCTGTTCTCTCCTCAATTACATTCTCTATGCTCTCCATAACTTCCTGTCTGCTGAGTGAATTATAGGCACTAAGTGATTCTACCATAATTTCAAGACTAATTCCATCTTCTGCTAATGTAACATGTGCAGCCTGTAAAAATGTCTGATTAACCGGATCATCTATCGTTGCAATGATATCCTTCCAGCCTGCCGCAATTGCCTTAACATCTTCCGGAACAGCGTCATATACACGCTTAACTACAGGCTTCTTTGGAGTCTGCTGCTGTACTGCTGCCTGGCCTCCCGCAGCACCTGCATTTACAAGTCTGCCGCTTTTAATATCATCAAGTACTTTCTGTAACTGCCCTTCAAGCATTGTCACACGGCTTACAACATCGCCGATATCCTGACTGTTATCCATTGCCGGACGCATCAGCTTTATAAATGTTATCTCTGTCTTAACTCTCTTCTGTGTAGAGAACTTCAGGTCATTTGATAATTCTGACAACACTCTTATATAGTACATAAGTGTATCTATATCAACATTCTGTGCATCCTTCTTCAGGTCTTCAAGATTATCTGCCGATACTTCTATTACATCTTCAATTCTTTCTGCATCTTTAGTTGTCTTAATAAGAAGCAGATTTCTAAGATACCATATAAAATCTGTAACAAACTGTGAAAGGTCTCTTCCCTGCATTATCAGATCTTCCATAAGTGACATGCACACGGCAACATCTCCTGACAGAATTGTTGAAAGCATTTTACTAAATACCGCCGTGTCAACTGCCCCAAGTACATCTAATACATTTTCATACTTAAGGTCTTTTCCCAGATAGAATGCCAGACACTGGTCTAACAGACTTAACGCATCTCGCATAGAACCATCTGCAGCTTTGGCAACATATTTTATTGCCTTATCCTCTACATTCAGTCCCTCCGCCTTCATAAGTTCTGACAGTCTTGCGGCAATTGTCTCTATTGTTATCCTGTGGAAGTCATATCTCTGACATCTTGAAAGGATTGTAATAGGAATCTTCGCCACTTCTGTAGTAGCAAGTATAAATATTACATATGCAGGAGGTTCTTCCAATGTCTTTAACAATGCATTGAACGCTCCTATTGAAAGCATATGAACCTCATCAATTATATAGACTTTGAATCTTCCTTCTGTCGGTGAGTACTGTACTTCTTCTCTTATCTGTCTTATATTATCGACACCATTGTTAGATGCCGCATCTATCTCTATTACATTCATGCTTGTTCCAGCCGCAATCGCCTTGCATGTCGGACACTCCCCACAAGGGTTGCCGTCAACCGGATGCTCACAATTAACTGCCTTCGCAAATATCTTGGCAACTGATGTCTTACCAGTTCCTCTCGTTCCGCAGAACAGATATGCATGGCCTATTCTGTCTGCATTAATCTGATTTCGCAGAGTTGTTACTATTGTATCCTGTCCTTTGACATCATTGAAATTGTCCGGACGCCATTTTCTGTATAAAGCCTGATATGACATGGTTACCTCCCTCTGCGCTGTCTTTACTTTCGCAGGATAATTTAGGAATATCATACAGCTTCTTACATGCAAGCATGATGAATCTGCCTGACATTCCTAAATTAGCTGCGACGAATAACATTTTAATAACAAAAGCCGTGCGCCCGGCTTCGAACTGATATCCACAGACGTTACCGATGCAGTTAGCTCGATCCAGGCACCCTTTCAACACCCGGAAGATTCCACTTAATGCTGCTTCATTCCTGACCTGACATGGTTCGTGGATTTCCGTCGTGAAAGACCCAAATGTCAACACCACTTACACCGGGCTGCTCCATAAATATCAGCCCTCTGCCGAACATCACCCCTGCTATAGCGGATTGCAGGTTCAAGGTGCCGCTACTACCCCGGCTGCACGGTATTTCAATTATACTTGTTATATATGCTTGTTGTCAAGGTGTGAAGCGTTGACAAAATAAGACAGCTAAATAAGCCAGTCCCTAAGAATCATTTCCTAAGGACTGGCTTTAGCAATCCTTGTCAGAACAGGCGGCAAAACCAACTTCTTACCACTCCCGAATATCACCAGAAACTTGCCAAAACCTACTATCCTCTATCAACTTCGCTATTGCGTAGGTCTTTTCAAGCACTGTGAGACTGTCATCCCCTCTTGCTAACCTACTCAATCATTATATTTTTGCCTTTTCGTAGGTCTTTTTCCCAACTTTCTTCTATTTAATGATACTCTTACCTCTCCAAAGACCTACTACCTCCACTGTATTAGCTTGATTAGTGGGTTTTTCTCTTCCCAACACGTCTTTTTCTCATAATTTCAACCCACCCATTCTGCATATTGTGAGGCTTGCGTAGGTCTTTCCCTCTTCAACACGCTGCAACCATCAACCCCCACGAAATTAACAATCTCCTCACACAAAAAAGACAGCCTCCGCAATCCACGCAGAAGCTGCCTTAAACCATTACCTTAAACGTATTACTCCAAACATATTATTCCTGTTCTTCATACCTCGGCAGCTCAACTATCACCGCCTCATGATGAACAGCCGGAAGGAATTTCTCCATCACTTCCTTAGTCTTTAATTTAAGACTTGATGTATTAATGCAAGGATGACATCCGAGAGATTCACCCTCAAGCACTTCCTTATCCATCAGTAACTGCACATGGTTATCCGTATCATTCATAAGTCCCATTATGGATACCGAACCCGGTGTTATATCAAGGAATTCCTCCATATATGATTCATCTGCAAATGAAAGTCTCGCTGAATTAATCTGCTTACTCAGATCCTTTGTCTTAAATGGCTTGTCACCCGGCATCATAAGCATATAAAAATTCGTCTTCTGTCTGTTACATAAGAAAAGATTCTTACATATAAGTGTGTCCAGAATCTTATCTATGTCATTACACACTTCCATTGTTGTAGCAGGCTCATGGTCTGTTCTGTAATATTCCATTCCAAGCTTGTCCAACAAATCATATACTCTGATTTCTTTTTCTAATCTTCCTGTTTCATCGGCAGGTCTTCCTTTAATAAGTTCCATGATATTTCTCCCTGACAATCTGATATTCCGTTATTCCGACTATCTCATAATCTGATAATCTACTCAAAATAATACAGATATACATCCTCAAGGTCAATATTATCTCCAACTTTTACTGCTTCTTCTGGCAGCTCATCACCTACAACTCTTAACGCAAGACCGTTCTTTCTCTGTCTGATATTGCCAATCTTGTATTCCTTCTGCAGCTCACCAACCTCGTCAAGCGTGCATGTTATCTCACCGACTTTTCCAGCCATGCTTCTGTCTCTTATACACATCTCCGAGCCCACGAGACTAGGCATGATCTCGT
>ENA-OYBZ01000238-OYBZ01000238.1-human-gut-metagenome-genome-assembly--contig:-NODE-238-length-14502-cov-6.081539_pt1 | contig 14502 bp, 9 predicted proteins | sample MGYA00244626_ERZ652865 | MGnify/ENA primary metagenome ERZ652865 (study PRJEB26926, sample SAMN06164773) | human gut metagenome | biome: ENVO:00009003; feature: ENVO:2100002; material: ENVO:00002003...
CGTGGGCTCGGAGATGTGTATAAGAGACAGATATCATGGACTTCTGCAAGCAGTTCAACGCCCGCACGCAGGACAAGGCGGGGAAGGTGCTTCCGGTCATCATCACGGTCTATTCCGACAAGTCGTTCGATTTCGTCGTAAAACAGCCGCCCGTAGCCATCCAGCTCAAGGAAGCTGCCAAGGTCAAGACGGGTTCCGCACAGCCCAACCGCGACAAGGTGGGACAGGTGACGTGGGATCAGGTCCGGGAGATCGCTCAGGACAAGATGCCCGACATGAACTGCTTCACGCTGGAGTCCGCCATGCGTATGGTCGCCGGTACCGCACGCAGCATGGGTATCAACGTCGTCGGTGAATTTCCTAATATGTAACGAAGATGAGTAAGTTGACAAAAAATCAAAAGATCGCCTACGCAAAGGTGGAGCCCGAAAAGGCTTACAAACTTGCCGAGGCCGCCGCTCTTCTGAAGGAAATTACCTTTACGAAATTCGATGCTTCCGTGGATATCGACGTGCGTCTGGGAGTTGATCCCCGCAAGGCCAACCAAATGGTCCGCGGCGTGGTGACGCTTCCGCACGGTACGGGCAAGCAGGTCCGCGTGCTGGTGCTCTGCACCCCCGATAAGGAGGAGGAGGCCAAGGCAGCCGGTGCCGACTATGTCGGGCTGGACGAATACGTGGATAAGATCAAGGGCGGATGGACGGATGTGGATGTAATCATCACCACGCCCAACGTCATGGGCAAGGTCGGTGCGCTGGGACGTATCCTGGGTCCGCGCGGCCTGATGCCGAACCCCAAGACGGGTACGGTGACCATGGAGGTGGGTAAAGCCGTCCGCGAGGTGAAGATGGGTAAGATCGACTTCAAGGTCGATAAGTTCGGTATCGTCCATACGTCGGTGGGCAAGATTTCCTTCTCGCCCGACCAGATCGTGGACAATGCCAGGGAGGTGCTGGGCATGATTCTCAAGCTCAAGCCGTCTGCCGCCAAAGGCGCCTACGTGAAGAGTATTTACCTCTCGACCACGATGAGCCCCGGTCTGCAGGTCGATTCCAAATCAGTAGAACTTAAATAAGAGGGAGGAGAACGAAGATGACCAAGGAAGAAAAGAAGGCTGTGATCGACGGTCTTGCCGAGCAGCTCAACGCGTATCCTCACTTTTACATCGCCGACATCGAGTCGCTCAATGCCGAGCAGACCGCCTCGCTGCGCCGCAAGTGCTTCGAGAGCCAGGTCAAGCTGGTCGTGGTCAAAAACACGCTGCTGGGCAAAGCGCTCGAACAGGTCGATAAGGCCGACGCCGAGCTGGTGAAGGTGTTGGAGGGTCCTACCTCGGTGCTGTTTACGCAGACCGGGAAAGCTCCCGCCGTGCTGATTAAGGATTTCCGCAAATCGGGCGACAAGCCGCTGCTGAAGGCCGCCTATGTCGAGGGTTGCGTCTATGTGGGCGACAACCAGCTCGACGCGCTCTGCAACGTGAAGAGCCGCGAGGAGCTCATTGGCGACATCGTGGCCCTGCTGCAGTCCCCGGCCAAGCGGGTTATCTCCGCATTGCAGGGTAACGCGGGTCAGAAGATCGCGGGCATCGTAAAGACGCTGGAAGAAAGAAACTAACCATTAAGAACAAAAAACAAGAAATTTAATACAATTACAACTATGGCAGATGTAAAGAAATTAGCTGAAGAATTGGTGAATTTGACAGTTAAGGAGGTAAACGAACTGGCTACCATCCTCAAGGACGAGTATGGCATTGAACCCGCCGCCGCTGCTGTCGCAGTCGCCGCACCTGCTGCCGGCGCCGGCGAGGCTGCCGCCGCCGAAAAAACGTCGTTCGACGTGATCCTGAAGAACGCCGGTCAGGCCAAGCTCCAGGTTATCAAGGCCGTGAAGGACCTCGCAGGTCTCTCGCTCGGCGATGCCAAGGCGCTGGTTGACGCAGCTCCCAAGGCCGTGAAGGAGGGTGTTTCCAAGGAGGAGGCCGAGTCCATCAAGGCTCAGCTCGAGGAGGCCGGTGCTGAAGTTGAAGTTAAGTAGCTCGTCTGCTTAAAGTCTTCGGACAACAGGTATAGAGCTTACGCGCGATGTAAGCTCTATGCCTTTCTTAGTCTAAAGATCAGGAGTGCCGTCAGCGCTGTGCCTGTTCTTTGGGGTTAGGGATGCTCTCAGAGGGTACATTGTACGCTGGGGGCATTGACGGGATAGACGGAAGCCCGTTTCGAGGGTGTGCAGCCCTTAACTGCACTCAACTAAACAATGGATTTTGCCGATGTCCGCTACAAAACAACAACAAAGAATTAGCTTCTCCACAGTCAGGAACCGGGTGCCCTACCCGGATCTGCTGGAGGTGCAGCTTAAATCGTTCCGGGATTTTTTCCAGATGGACACCACCGCCGAGAACCGCAAGAACGAGGGGCTCTACAAGGTGTTTCAGGAGAATTTCCCCATCACCGATACCAGGAACAATTTCGTCCTGGAGTTTATCGACTATTATATCGACCCGCCCCGCTACTCGATCGAGGAGTGCCTCGAGCGCGGACTCACGTACAGCGTGCCTCTGAAGGCCAAACTCAAGCTCTATTGCACCGACGACGAGCACGAGGATTTCGGCGTGGTGGTTCAGGACGTTTATTTCGGTACGATCCCCTACATGACCGAGCGGGGCACGTTCGTCATCAACGGCGCCGAGCGGGTCATCGTCTCGCAGCTGCATCGCTCGCCGGGCGTGTTCTTCGGCCAAAGCATGCACACCAACGGCACCAAACTCTACTCGGCCCGCATCATCCCCTTCAAGGGGTCGTGGATCGAGTTCGCCACGGACATCAACAACGTGATGTACGCCTACATCGACCGCAAAAAGAAGCTCCCCGTCACCACGCTTCTGCGGGCGATCGGCTATGAGGCCGACCAGCAGATTCTCGAGATTTTCGACCTCGCGGACGAGGTGAAGGTCTCCAAAACGGCTCTCAGGAAGGCCGTAGGCCGCAAGCTGGCGGCCCGCGTGCTCTCGACCTGGGTGGAGGACTTCGTGGACGAGGATACGGGCGAAGTGGTCTCGATCGAACGCAATAACGTGATCGTGGACCGCGAAACCGTGCTGGAAGAGGAGCACATCGACCAGATCATCGAAAGCGGCGCCAAGACCATTCTGCTGCACAAGGAGAACCAGTCGGGCATCGACTTCTCGATCATATACAACACCCTGCAGAAAGACCCCTGCAACTCCGAAAAGGAGGCCGTGGTTTACATCTACCGCCAGTTGCGCGCTTCCGAGCCGCCCGATGAGGCGACCGCCCGCGACGTGATCGAGAAGCTCTTTTTCTCGGACAAGCGGTACGACCTGGGCGACGTGGGCCGGTACAGGATCAACAAGAAACTCGACCTGGACATCGACCCCGAAACCCGCACGCTCACGCGCGAGGACATCATCGCCATCATCAAATACCTGATCCAGCTCATCAACTCGAAAGCCGACGTGGACGACATCGACCACCTCTCCAACCGGCGCGTGCGCACGGTGGGCGAGCAGCTTTCCAACCAGTTCTCGGTCGGGTTCGTGCGGATGGCCCGCACCATCCGCGAGCGGATGAACGTGCGCGACAACGAGGTTTTCACCCCGGTGGATCTGATTAACGCCAAAACCCTGTCGTCGGTAATCAACTCCTTCTTCGGCACCTCGCAGCTCTCGCAGTTCATGGACCAGATCAACCCGCTGGCCGAAATCACGCACAAACGCCGCCTCTCGGCCCTCGGCCCAGGCGGTCTGTCGCGTGACCGCGCCGGATTCGAGGTGCGCGACGTGCACTATACCCACTATGGCCGCCTCTGCCCGATCGAGTCGCCCGAGGGCCCGAATATCGGCCTGATCTCCTCGCTGTGCGTCTATGCGAAGATTTCGCCCATGGGCTTCATCGAGACCCCGTACCGCTCGGTGGAGGAGGGACGCATCGACCTGGACAACTCCCGCATCCGCTACTACTCGGCCGAGGAGGAGGAGGGCAAGGTGGTCGCCCAGTCCAACATGCCCATCGACGAGGAGGGCCATTTCCTCCGGCCGGACCGCATCAAGGCCCGCCAGGGTGCCGACTTCCCGGTGGTCACGGCTGCCGAGGTCAATCTGATGGACGTGGCTCCCAACCAGATCGCCTCGATCGCCGCAAGCCTTATTCCGTTCCTGGAGCACGACGACGCCAACCGCGCCCTGATGGGCTCGAACATGATGCGCCAGGCCGTGCCGCTGGTGACGTGCGAGGCGCCGATCGTCGGCACCGGCATCGAGCGGGACATGATCTCCGACAGCCGCATCCAGATCATCGCCGAGGGCGACGGCGAGGTCGTCTTCGCCGACGCCTCGAAGATCCAGGTGCGTTACCTGCGCTCCGAGGAGGAGCAGACCTGCTCGTTCGAGCCGGAGGTGACCACCTACGAGCTGCCGCGCTACCGCCGCACCAACCAGAACACCTCGATCACCCTCAAGCCGACCGTGCTCACGGGCGACAAGGTGGTCAGGGGACAGATACTCACCGAGGGTTACTCGACGCAGCACGGCGAGCTGGCCCTGGGCCGCAACCTCAAGGTGGCCTTCATGCCCTGGAAGGGGTATAACTTCGAGGATGCCATCGTGATCTCGGAACGCATCCAGCGCGAGGACATCTTCACCTCGGTCCATGTGGACGAGTACATCATGGAGGTCCGCGACACCAAGCGCGGCGTGGAGGAACTCACCTCCGACATTCCCAACGTGAGCGAGGACGCCACGCGCGACCTCGACGCCAACGGCATCATCCGCATCGGCGCCAACGTCCATCCGGGGGACATCCTGATCGGCAAGATCACCCCGAAGGGCGAGAGCGACCCCTCGCCCGAGGAGAAGCTGCTGCGGGCCATCTTCGGCGACAAGGCCGGCGACGTGAAGGACGCCTCGCTCAAGGCCCAGCCGTCGCTGCACGGCGTGGTGATCGACACCAAGCTGTACAGCCGCGCCAGCAAGGAGGGCAAGAAAGGCAAGAACGCCGAGAAAACCCAGTTGGAGAAACTCGACGAGCAGTTCGCCGCCCGCATCGCGGAGCTCACCAAGCGGCTCGTGTCGAAGCTGATGACCCTCGTGCAGGGCCGTGTCAGCGTCGGCATCACCGACTATTTCGGCGTGGAGCTCTATCCCGCCGGCACGAAGTTCACGCAGAAGCTCCTGGAGGAGATCGCCTCCAAGTCCACCGACGAGAAGAGCGGCGTGGCGATGGGCTACCTCAACCTGGGAACCTGCCGCTGGACGGGCGACGAGCACACGGACGCGCTGATCGAACGCACGATCAACAACTATACGATCGAGTGGAAGAAGGCCGACGCCGCCGTCAAGCGCGAGAAATACAACATCACCAACGGCGACGAGCTGCCGCAGACGGGCGTGATCCAGATGGCCAAGGTCTATATCGCCAAGAAGCGCAAGCTCAAGGTGGGCGACAAGATGGCCGGCCGCCACGGTAACAAGGGCATCGTGGCGCGCATCGTGCGCGACGAGGATATGCCCTTCCTCGAGGACGGCTCGATCGTGGATATCTGCCTCAACCCGCTGGGCGTGCCCTCGCGTATGAACCTGGGACAGATCTACGAGACGGTGCTGGGCTGGGCCGGCAAGGAGCTGGGCATGAAGTTCGCCACTCCGATCTTCGACGGCGCCTCGCTCGAGCAGATCAACGAGTACACGGCCAAGGCGGGCATCCCGCGCAGCGGCCGCACCTACCTCTACGACGGCGGCACGGGCGAAATGTTCGACCAGCCGGCCACCGTCGGGGTGATCTACATGCTCAAGCTGGGCCACATGATCGACGACAAGATGCACGCCCGTTCGATCGGTCCCTACTCGCTCATCACCCAGCAGCCGCTGGGCGGTAAGGCGCAGTTCGGCGGCCAGCGCTTCGGCGAGATGGAGGTGTGGGCGCTCGAGGGCTTCGGCGCCGCCAACATCCTGCAGGAGATCCTGACCATCAAGTCCGACGACGTGATGGGCCGGGCCAAGGCTTACGAGGCCATCGTCAAGGGGGACAACCTGCCTAAGCCGGGCATCCCCGAGGCGATGAACGTGCTGCTGCACGAGCTGCGGGGTCTGGCCCTTTCGGTCAAACTCGAATAGGCGGAGCCGGTAATTAGAAGATAAGAAAAAAGATCATATTATGCCATTCAACAAAGATAACAAGTCAAACGGCGGGTACAGCCGGATTTCGATCGGCCTGGCCTCCCCCGAGGAGATTCTGGCCCAGTCGAGCGGCGAGGTGCTCAAGCCCGAGACCATCAACTACCGTACCTACAAGCCCGAGCGCGACGGTCTGTTCTGCGAGCGCATCTTCGGGCCGGTCAAGGACTACGAGTGTCATTGCGGCAAGTACAAGCGTATCCGCTACAAGGGCATCGTCTGCGACCGCTGCGGGGTGGAGGTGACCGAGAAGAAGGTGCGCCGCGAGCGCATGGGACACATCTCGCTGGTGGTCCCGGTGGTGCACATCTGGTATTTCCGCTCGCTGCCGTCGAAGATCGGCTACCTGCTGGGCATCCCCTCCAAGAAGCTGGAGGCGATCATCTACTACGAACGCTATGTGGTCATCAACCCGGGCGTGGCGGCCGAGGCGGGCGTGGAGAAGCTCCAGACCCTCTCCGAGAAGGAGTACCTCGATATCCTGGCCACGCTGCCCAAGGGCAACCAGGCACTCGACGACGCAGACCCCAATAAATTCGTGGCCCAGATGGGCGCCGAAGCGATCTTCACGCTCCTGCAGCAGGTGGACCTCGACTCGATGTCCTATGCCCTGCGGCACAAGGCCTCGACCGAGACCTCGCAGCAGCGCAAGAGCGAGGCCCTCAAGTGCCTCAACGTGATCGAGTCGTTCCGCGCCTCGGGCGGGCTGAACAAGCCCGAATGGATGGTGCTCAAGGTGATCCCCGTGATCCCGCCCGAGCTGCGGCCTCTGGTGCCGCTGGACGGCGGACGCTTCGCCACCTCCGACCTGAACGACCTCTACCGCCGCGTAATCATCCGCAACAACCGCCTCAAGCGCCTGATCGAGATCAAGGCCCCGGAGGTGATCCTGCGCAACGAGAAACGCATGCTGCAGGAGGCCGTGGACTCGCTGTTCGACAACTCGCGCAAGTCCAACGCCGTGAAAAACGAGTCGAACCGCCCGCTCAAGTCGCTCTCCGACTCGCTCAAGGGCAAGCAGGGCCGTTTCCGCCAAAACCTGCTGGGTAAGCGCGTGGACTACTCGGCCCGTTCGGTCATCGTCGTGGGCCCCGAGCTCAGGATGCACGAAATGGGTATTCCGAAAGATATGGCCGCCGAGCTCTACAAGCCGTTCGTGATCCGCAAGCTCATCGAGCGCGGCATCGTCAAGACGGTCAAGTCGGCCAAGAAGATCATCGACCGCAAGGATCCCGTGATCTGGGGCATCCTCGAGAACGTCATCAAGGGCCACCCCGTGCTGATGAACCGCGCCCCGACGCTTCACCGCCTCGGTATCCAGGCTTTCCAGCCCAAGCTGATCGAGGGCAAGGCCATGCAGCTGCATCCGCTGGCCTGCACCGCGTTCAACGCCGACTTCGACGGCGACCAGATGGCCGTGCACCTGCCGCTGGGCAACGCCGCCATCCTGGAGGCCCAGCTGCTTATGCTCGGCTCGCACAACGTGCTCAACCCCGCCAACGGAGCCCCGATCACCGTCCCCTCGCAGGATATGGTGCTCGGCCTCTACTACATCACCAAGCCCCGCAAGGGCGTCAAAGGCGAGGGGCTCACGTTCTACGGTCCCGAGGAGGCGATCATCGCCTACAACGAGAAGCGGGCCGACCTGCACGCCATCGTGCGGTGTATGGTCGATGACCTGGACGAGCAGGGCAATCCCGTGCGCGTGCTCAAGGAGACGACCATCGGCCGCATCCTCTTCAATCAGGTGGTGCCCGCCGAGGTGGGGTATATCAACGAAATCCTCACAAAACGTTCGCTGCGGGACATCATCGCCGTGGTGATGAAGAAAGCCGGCGCCGACAAGGTGGCCGCATTCCTCGACGACATCAAGAACATGGGCTACCGGATGGCTTTCCGGGGCGGCCTGTCGTTCAACCTCGACGCGGTGATTATCCCCGACGAGAAGCAGAAGCTCGTGCAGGAGGGTTACGACCGCTCGGACGAGGTGATCGAGTCCTACAACATGGGTCTTATCACCAACAACGAGCGCTACAACCAGATCATCGACATCTGGACCAACATCAACACGAAGCTCACCAAGTCGGTGATCGACACGCTGGTGCGGGACGACGACGGATTCAACCCCGTCTATATGATGCTCGACTCGGGCGCCCGAGGCTCCAAGGAGCAGATCCGCCAGCTTTCGGGTATGCGCGGCCTGATGGCCAAGCCCCAGAAGTCGGGTGTCGAAGGCGGCCAGCAGGTCATCGAGAACCCGATCCTCTCCAACTTCAAGGAGGGTTTGTCGGTGCTCGAGTACTTCATCTCCACGCACGGCGCCCGCAAGGGTCTGGCCGATACCGCCCTCAAGACGGCCGACGCGGGTTACCTCACGCGCCGTCTTGTCGATGTGGCGCAGGACGTGATTATCAACGAGGAGGACTGCGGCACGCTGCGCGGCCTGACGGCTACGGCCATCAAGCGCAACGACGACGTGGTGCAGACCCTCTACGACCGCATCCTGGGCCGCACGGCCCTCAACGACGTGATCCATCCCCTCACGGGCGAGGTGATCTGCGGCGCCGGACAGGAGATCACCGAGGACATCGCCGAGGCGATCGAGAAGTCGCCGCTGGAGTCGGTCGAAATCCGCTCGGTGCTCACCTGCGAATCCCGCCGGGGCGTCTGCGCCAAGTGCTACGGACGCAACCTGGCCACGGCCCGCATGGTGCAGAAGGGCGAGGTCGTCGGCGTGATCGCCGCCCAGTCCATCGGCGAGCCGGGTACGCAGCTCACCCTGCGTACGTTCCACGTCGGCGGTGTGGCCGGCGGTACGGCCGTCGAGACCAACGTGATTTCCAAGTACGAGGGACGGCTCGAAATCGACGAGCTGCGCACGGTCAAGGGCAAGAACGCCCAAGGCGAGGCGATCGACATTGTGATTTCGCGCCAGTCGGAGTTCCGCATCGTCGATCCCAAGACGGGCATCGTGCTCTATACGCATAACCTGCCCTACGGTTCGACGCTCTTTATGAAGGAGGGCGCCGAGGTGCACAAGGGCGACCTGATCTGCGAGTGGGATCCCTACAACGCGGTCATCATCTCGGAGTTCGACGGCCGCGCCGTTTACGAGAGCGTAATCGAGGGCGTCACCTACCGCGACGAGCGCGACGAGCAGACGGGCCTTTCCGAGAAGGTAATCATCGAGTCGAAGGACAAGACCAAAAACCCGGTCATCCGCGTGGTCAATAAGGAGGGCGAGGAGGTCAAGCAGTACAACCTGCCCGTTTCGGCGCACGTGGTGGTCAAAGACAACGCCCGCATCAAGACCGGCGACATCCTCATCAAGATTCCGCGTGCCGTGGGCAAGACGGGCGGCGACATCACGGGCGGTCTGCCGCGCGTGACCGAGCTGTTCGAGGCCCGCAACCCGTCGAATCCGGCCATCGTTTCGGAGATCGACGGCGAGGTTACGTTCGGCAAGATCAAGCGCGGTAACCGTGAAATCGTCATCACCTCGCGCGAGGGCGACGTGAAGCGTTACCTTGTGCCCCTGTCGCGCCAGATCATCGTGCAGGAGAACGACTATGTGAAGGCCGGCAGCCCGCTGTCGGACGGCGCGATCACGCCCTCCGACATCCTGAGCATCCTCGGCCCCACCAAGGTCCAGGAGTACATCGTCAATGAGGTGCAGGAGGTGTACCGCATGCAGGGCGTGAAGATCAACGACAAGCACTTCGAGGTGATCGTCCGTCAGATGATGAACAAGGTCAAGATCGAAGACCCGGGCGACACCCGTTTCTTCGAGGATCAGGTCGTGGACAAGTGGGAATTCATGGACGTCAACGACGAGCTCTACGACAAGGTCGTGGTGACCGACGCCGGCGATTCGACCTCGGTACAGCCGGGGCAGATCATCTCGTTGCGCAAGCTGCGGGACGAGAACTCCAGCCTCAAGCGCCGCGATATGCAGCCCGTGCAGGTGCGCGACATCGTGCCGGCCACCTCGAATCAGGTGTTGCAGGGCATCACGCGCGCGGCGCTCCAGACCTCGAGCTTCATTTCGGCCGCTTCGTTCCAGGAGACCACCAAGGTGCTCAACGAGGCCGCGATCCAGGGTAAGGTCGATCCGCTGGTGAACCTCAAGGAGAATGTGATCTGCGGTCACCTGATCCCCGGCGGTACGGGTCTCAGGGAGTATGACACCCTTGTTGTCGGCGCCACGGCCGAGCTGGAAAACCTCCAGGCCGCCCGATAACGGCAACAGTACGCGCTACGTATGCGACCGGCCGTCCCGCAAGGGGCGGCCGGTCGGTTTTTGCGCGTCTGCGACTCTTTACTGCCTGCCGCCCTTGCCTTCGTGAAAGGGGGTGCATGACGGCCCGACGGCGGGCGGGCACACCACGCAGTTCCGGGCTGTCAGATCCGCAGCAGCAGGATGACGAGCAGCAGCATGACCAGAAAGACGCCCGCATAGCGCAGCAACCCCTGCCGGGGATTGCGCTGTCCCGTGCCTACGACAAATTGCAGCAGAACGACGAACACGCTCAGACACAAGGTCATGCTGACGATAAAGCGGATGTAGTTGGAGCCCTCCTTGAACATTGTGGAGCCCGAAATCGATGTGGAGGCGAGGGCGATGAAGGCTGCGAAGATACCCAATATCTGCGTGACCGAGCGGCGGTTGCCGTCGAGTTTGCGGTCGATGGTCTCCTGCGATTTCTCGAGACGCTGGTTGAACTCGTTGTCGATCTGGCTTTTGATCGAATCCACGAAGCGGAGGTAGAACTGGTTTACGATGTTCTTGCGTCGGAAGTTGAGGCTGGAATAGGTATCGCGCAGCTTGGTTTTCCCGATGGGACGCAGGAAGGTCGAGGCGATGAAAACCACATCCCTGTGCCCATAGACGTAATCCCGCATGCTCTCCACGGAGTCGATTCCCTCGGAGCCGATCTTCAGCCGCGCGATCGCATGGTTGCCCTTGCTGTCGCTTTCGCATCGGTAGAAACAGTCCTCGAACAGGGAGCCGTAGTTGGCGGCGTCGCAATTGTCCTCGATGGCATGGACCAGCCGCTTGAGCACCAGCGAGAGGGTATTGATCCGGTTCACCAGGTCGAAGCCCAGTTTTGCATGCTGCTTGGTTTCGACCACCTTGTGGATGATGCCCAGGCACCATTCAAAGTGACGGGTGAGAAACGAACAGGAGAGAATCCTCGGGCCGCCTTCTAAGAGCACCTGTTCGATCTCCGACAAGTGGTTTTCGATAAGCTGCCGCCCCTCGGGACGCGAGAAGTCGGCCTTGTCCACGACGATCTGGAGCTTCTTCAGATAGCGGCCATAGTGGATGAACTGCTCTTGAACGCGCTTGAGAATTTTTTGATCGTATGCTTTGATGTCCCCGTATTCTTCGTCGTCGAGGCCGGCCGCATGGCTGTTGTATTGGTCGAGGTATTCGGCCGCGAGTCGTTTGTAATCCCTTTCGAGGAGTTCCGGCTCCTCGTTATTGGCGATGATCGCAAAGAGAAGGTTTTCATACGGGCGGTCGGAGTGCGGCAGTTTGTTGTGCTGGACGATCGAGGCGACGAAATCGTCGAACATCACATAGGGAATACATTGCTGGCAGGCGGCCTTGTAGTCGTCGATCTTGTGGTGCAGCGAACAGATTTCATTGTTCACCATGAAATCGAAGTTGGAGAGCAGCTTGGATGTGTCGCTGCTCAGCACTTTGTAGATCAGGAATTTGTTCTTCCTGTCCAACAACTGCAGGGTATCGAGGAGTTGGTCCACGACCTCCAGGTCGAACAAATCCCTGAGTTCGTCTTTCGTGGTTTTGGCCCGGCAAAGGTCCTTGAAATTCTCGCATGACTTGATTGTCTTCCGGAGTGTGTCTTCGACGCCGAGCAGGGTGCTCATCTCCTGAATACCCACCGAAAAGCAGTGGTCGATTACGGTCATATCGGTAATCATCTGGAACAGGTAGGGGAACAGCCGGATAATCTCCGGCAGCTTCTCCGCATCGTTCCGGTTGATGTAGTAGCGGTTGAAATGATCGTATCGCTTGATGTAAAGGTTGTTATCCGCGACATTGACGAAATGCTGCGTGTCGTTCGGGTTCAGGATGGCGTCGATTTTGCGGTCGAGAATAAAGCAGGACTCGCAGAGCATGGCGAGGATTTCGATGTCGTTCTGGGGGTTCTTGTCCAGCGGAGTCCAGGGCCAGAACTCCTTTTCGGTGCCGATGATCGCATTGGTCAACGAAGCGGACAGCGGTTTTAGAATCTTCTCGGTTTGGTTGGCGTCGAAAATATACTCCGCCTTGAGGATGGATAGGCAGAACTGATTGAAAACATGGATCAGGAAGTTCGTCGAAAGGTACCGGTAGCCGTAGAGCGTGATGTTGGTCACATAGTCGATCAGGAACTGATCGACGGATTTTTTAAACGGTATTTCCCTTTTGAGTTCCTGCGTGAGCCGGTCGATGAACAGGTGTTTCCGGTCGGTTTTGGTCCGTGCGTTGGAGATGCACGTTTTTACCAGCTCGCCGAACTTTTCGTCTCTCTTCGTGCTGTTGTTCGACGCGGTGCTGAGGTCTTTGAACCGGATGAAGGCCCTGCAATTCCTGTATAGTTGGGCGATAAGTTTTTCTTCGTAATCCGGATTCTGAAATCCGTTCCAGAAAACGAGATCGGCAAAATTGCCGGAGGGATTGTTGCTGAGAAGGTTTTGAACGGTTTTTAAAGGGGCAAGAGGTGTTTTTTGGGTTGAGCAGTTCGGGTCGGTTGTCATAAAAAGGTCAGAAAGAGCTCTGCAACAGGTTGGAAATGTCGTCCCATTCCTCCCGGTAGAAGAGTTTGCGCCTGCTGTCGCCGATGGTTACCTTCTCGAACGGTTTGACCCGATCGATGCGGGTTTCGGCCACGCGGGGAAGGATGATGGTTCGGTCCTCGGGAGAGACGTAAATCCTTCCCATGCGTTTGCTGAGATAAGGGATGAGCTTGTGGCTGCTTCCCTTGTAGGTGACAAACCCGTTGCGGCTGCCGAGAAACTGGTCGGTGAGCAGGGTGATACTATTCGGTCTCATTGTGTTCTTCGTTCATACTGAAAATATGCAGCGCCTCGTCCATCATCCGGTGCAGCGCGTCGCTGCGCAACAGAAAGGCGCTTTTGTGTTTTCCGAGGGCCTGCAATTTGTACGCAGCCCGCTCCACAATTGCTTCTGTCACGTGGGAATGACCCTGCAATTCCTGAGCCAGAGCCGACCGTTCGCGCACCACGTGCTCCGTTTCCAGGATCAGGTGCAGTTTCAGGTTGTCGTAGTTGTTCTCCAGCCGGATCCTCATGCGCGAAAAATAGAACCACAGGAGCAGGGCGATCAGCCCGGTCAGGAGCATTGCCGTACAGGATAACCCGATGACCGTGAGGGTAAAGGGTGAATTCAGGAACGTGAATTTCTCGGACGTCTGCCCGAATAGGATCCATGCGGTCACCGCTGCGAAAAATACCAGTGCGGTGAATATCCATACCGTGCACATCCATTGCCCCGCGCCGATCCTGCGGCGTGTCGAGCGGTAGTTCGCTTCGAGGTGTTGCAATTCCGACAAACCGGCTGCGGGGTGGGATCCGGTCGTTTCGGCCGGTTTCCTCCCGTGCCAGAAACGCCAATTATGCCGATCGTCGGGTGATTTGCCGTCGGTTTCTGTGCTCATTTTACGTTTTTTTCGCTCCTGCGACCGGTTCGAAATTACCGGACAGCCGCATAACCGGCTGATCTGTTGTCTTCAGGATGAGCGCAAAGATACGAAAAAAAACACCGAATTGTCTTTCCGGCCCGAAAAATTATGCCTTTTCGCCCTGTTTCGCTCGCGGACGGTCATACTGTTAAGGCTTCGGAGGTGGGAATGACGTACTGCTCGCCGCCGCCGGGGACGAAAAAACGGAAGAGTGCCCGGCAATCTTCCGTCTTGTAGCCCCACCGCGACTCGAACGCGAATTTAGGGTTTAGGAAACCCTCGTTCTATCCCTTGAACTATGGAGCCTTATGGCTTATCTCTGCGGCGCTCTCCTCCGTCCGGACTTGGGTCCGTCTTGCGCGCCGCTGTTGTCCTTTGCTGTCTTACGGATGCCTCCCCTCCGGGGCGTCCCGATCCGTTTGCCACCCGTTCGTCGTCCGCCGCATCCTCCTCTCCCCGAGACTTACCGCTCCCGATCGCGCAACTCGGCGCTTACGGCCTCGAAATCGCCGCGCGAGAGAAAGACCAGCTTTCCGAAGTCGCGGTAGGCCGCCGCATGGTCAAGGAGCCTCAGGTTGGTGATGCCCTCGAGCAGCGTACCCG
>ENA-OYBZ01000285-OYBZ01000285.1-human-gut-metagenome-genome-assembly--contig:-NODE-285-length-13061-cov-4.761725_pt1 | contig 13061 bp, 10 predicted proteins | sample MGYA00244626_ERZ652865 | MGnify/ENA primary metagenome ERZ652865 (study PRJEB26926, sample SAMN06164773) | human gut metagenome | biome: ENVO:00009003; feature: ENVO:2100002; material: ENVO:00002003...
GTCTTTTTTTAAAAGCTCTTGATCTTTTTAAAAAACGTCCTTATCTTTGATGTAGAATTTTATTTGAGACATATAAGATTTCACATACGTCTATATAATTCTATACAGATATACGTACAAAAATCCATTTTCTGATATGAGAAAAACAGTGTGTCCATTACACTTCTCATATTTTTACAGGTGATCCTAGTTGTAGTAGAAAATAAAAAAACTTTGCTCAGGTAATCGAAGGTGAAATACAAAAATAAAAATAACTATGAAAAAAGGCGAAGAGAGGTAGCTCTCTTCGCCTTACTACTATACAAATAATTTCAGCTTTTCTTCTTTACTTAACAAAGTTCAAACCAATCTCCACTTTAGTAGTAGATTCTATGATCTCAGGAAAAGCTTTCAACATTGGCTCAGCTAAACCAGCCATATCACCGAAATCAGGGTCTTTTTTCATCAATTCCACCAGCATAGCAACCACTTCTTCGTCTGACAGCAAAGGAACAACCAGTGTTTTCAACAAAGGCAACAGTAATTCTGTATTCAGATATACACTTAAAGCATCCTCTGTTTGTTCAAAAGCTACAGGTACACCATTCACTAACATAGGATACAACATTTGAATGGCCTGCTGGATAACTGTCTGAATATCAACAGCTCTCCCTGCATTATTGACAGCAGCGATGATAGCAGCAGGATTCAGAAACACCTTTATCTGATTGTCATTCTCTACTACGTATTGAGCCAAGTTTACAGGAGACTTCGTCCATTCTGTACCACCATTAGCAGCATCTTTATAAGTAGCCACGATGTTACCGTCTTCCATGAAAGTGACATCCTGCAAAACTGTTCCCAACATATCAGTAGCGGAAACTTTATTTTCTGCTCCAACAGCAATCAGCGGCATGCGTAATGCGATTTTCAAAACCGACTCAACCGGTATTTCAAAAGAACTGAAAAGAGGAATTCCTTTTTCTGACTCCCATACCAGACGAACAGGATCCTGCTCTTCTACTTCCTGGTTATACGGTTTCAACTTCCAAGTCATTCCAGCCAGTTTCGCATTCTTCAATTTCACTTCACTCAAAGCCAGCTCCATAGCTCCGGCTGAAACCTCACCTTTATAAGAGAAAGTACAATAATCTGTTTCTGATGTACCGGCAAAAGAACATTGATCACCATTGATAGTCAAATCAACCGGCAAGGTAACCACCGGACTTCCTGGTAACACACCGGGAGCAGTAGGCATCGATACCTCTTCACGAGCTGCAGCACTCTTTGCTTTCCCCAAGATGCCATTTAAGTCAAATTCCCCTTCCAAACGTAGAGTTGCCTTCTGAGCATTGGTTGCATCGGGAGTAAAAGTAACTTTCTTACCCAGCATCGGCGCACCATTATATGTAAGTTGCAAACCGTTTTCACCAGTAAAAGTTGTCTGAGGCACAGGATTTACCACTTTTTCATCATCATCACTACACGATGCAAACAATGTCACCGAACAAATCACTGTAAACAGGTAATAAAATAAATTTTTTTTCATTGTCTAATTATTCTTTAAATAGTATTTGTCATCAACAAACAAAAGGCAGAAACCTTTCCTTGCAAGCTCCTACCTTTTTTTTATTTTTCCTTAACCCGATTATTTAGTTCCTTCAAATTCCACTTTCAACGTGTTAAGTGCCGGTACATTGGTGATATTGATATCAATATCCAGTTCTTTGGCATCCACCTCACCTGTAATAGAAATAGGCAATAAAGCTGCCACAGTCAAAGTAGCCTGTCCATTCAGGTCAAAATCATCCCCTTCTCTATCCAAAGCAACTTTGCACTCTGCACTAATGTCACCAATTGTCAATCCACTGAATTTAAAATCTTTCAATTCCACTTTCACTGTATTGGCATCTACCTTAGTTACAAAGATAGAAGTGCCAGGAATTGATTGATTCAACACTTCCAATTGGCCAGTGAAAGTACCCACCACCTGATCAATAGTCAATCCTGTTACCTCATCGTCATCATCGCTACAAGATGCGAACAATGCCACTGAGCAGATCATTGCAAACAGGTAATAAAACAAATTCTTTTTCATTGTTTAGTTAATTTAATTTATACTCGAAAAATCGTGCAAATATAATAAAAAGTTAAGCGTATAACTATTTTTATCGAAAATTAGGACACATTTTACGTAATTTAGAACATTATTCCGGCAACATCACTACCCCCAGCTTCTTCTTTCCATCCATCTTCACTATCAATGGTTTATCAAACCGTACATGACGAATGAACCTGGTTTCTTCAATAGCCGGCCGGGTATCCAGTACCTCTTGGTTATAGATACCATCCTTCATATAGGCATTGATTGTGAAATAACCGACTCCGAAGGAAGTCAGATTCTGAAAGAAGTGAGTTCCCTGACTAGGATCCACACGATAATTAGTCAGCCCCGCCTCCACAATGACACGTGCGGCCGAAATATGGGGCCATTTCACAGGAATGCCCAGCCACGAATCGCTGCTTCCCCAGCGTCCCGGACCTACCAATATATAATGTTTCCCTTCATCCAAGAATTTACGGTTCATCTTTTCTATTTCATAAGCAATGGTCGGATTATTGGAAGCAGTATAACCATCTGTTTTCACATAAATCACATCCTGAATGTCCTCCATAATGCCATGTCCCAGTGAATTATTACTCTTTAAAAGAACATCCTTATCCTTAATAAGGTTCAAATCCTCCTCAAGATTGGCTTTCACATCGACCATCGGACGAATCTGCAATAAATAGAAAGTACCATTCTTCTTTTGCTGGTTCAATGTCACAGCAAACTCTATCTCAACAGGACGCCTCATCTCACTTTGCCCGTATTCCTGTACCAATTGCAAAATACGAGGCAAAGGAAATACATCATGTTGCAACACATTGGCAAATGTTATCACTTTCCGGCCTCCCGGATAAATTCCGTCACGGATAATCATATCATACGGATCATACGTGGAAGCAATGAAAGTTAAGGCTCCATCATTATCAGCTTCTTTCACCGGAAGCTTCAACAAATTAAAGCCGTCATCCAAAGAAAAGTTATGCCCCGTATTCTTCAAATCAAGCGCATAAAACTGAGTCTGCGTCTCACGAAGAGCAATTTCCATCTCACTGGTCTGCAACACTTGGTTAGGATGATAAGGACACACCCTCAGAGTCAGACCTCCGTCTACAATATATTTACCCAACCCCAAAGCAAGACTTACAGTTCCCTCTTCGGCTTTTTCATCTCCTATGGGGTAGTAGTTGAGCGAACGTGCCACCCCCGAAATAGAAGGATAAAAACGGTCACCATACTGTGTACCGACCACCTGTTGCAAAATAACAGCCATCTTCTCCTGGTCTATCACATTGCTGGTTGCCTGCATATACGCCTTGCTGTCTCTGAAGAAAACAGAAGCATACACCCCTTTTATGGCATCGCTCAACATACGGAGCATCTCATATTTATCATCTAAATAAGGAATCATATAAGTAGAATATATTCCAGCAAAAGGCTGATAATGAGAATCTTCAAGCAAGCTAGAGGAACGGATGGCTATAGGCGATTTCACCACATCAAAGAAAGCAAAGAAATCTTCCACCAGACGGTCGGGCAACTTGGCACGAAGAAAAGCCTTCAATATCGTGTCATCATCCGCATCACTCAATGCTACTTGATATAGGCTGTTGGTATCCATGAATTCATCAAAGATATCTGTACAAAGCACCACCGTTTTAGGAATGACTACCGTCGCATTTTCAAACTCATCAAATTCCACGTGACGCTTTACCATATTGTCTATAAAAGCCAAACCACGTCCTTTCCCCCCCAATGACCCCTCACCGATACGGGCAAAATTAGAATAACGGTCAAAACGATCACGTTGGAACACAGCCACCACACCTTGATTCTTCATCTTACGATACTTCACAATAGCCTCAAAGATTATACGGCGATGAGCATCAATATCCTGCAAAGAATCCCAAGTTATCTGCTTTAAAAACTCGGCAGGTGGAAACATGGCACGAGAATACAGCCAGCGGGATACGTGATTACGACTGATATGGTAAAGAAGAGATTCTTTAGGAATAGCAAAAATAACATTCTGTAATTCCTTCAAATTATGAACACGGGCCACTTCTTCCAATGTATCGGGATTACGGAAAATGAAATCCCCGAAACCAAAATCATCAGACACAATTTCACGCAAGTCTATATTCATCTTCTTGGAATTCTTATCCACAAAGCTAGCACCATACCGGGAAGCATACACCTTGTTATCTACCTCGGCCGACTGTAAAATAAGAGGAACAAACGGATCCCTGGAACGTATCTCCGCCAGCAATTTAATACCTGCCATTGGATCCACCACACCACCACGTGGGTAACGTGCATCCGTAATCACACCTAATACATTATTCTGATATTTATTATATAAATCCATCGCCTCCTCGTAAGTACGTGCCAATACAATTTTGGGACGTCCCCGCATACGCAATGTACGCTGGTGAGCATTCAAAGCCTCTGTGGCAAATTCCTGACTTTGCTTCAACACAAATTTATATAAGTTAGGCAACACGGAAGAATAGAACCGGATGGAATCTTCCACCAATAAAATCATCTGCACTCCCACCTCTTTAATATCATGTTCCAAATTCATCTTATCTTCTATCAGCTTGATGATAGATACTAACAGGTCCGTATTCCCCAACCAGCAAAACACATATTCAAAAATGCTCAGATCCTCATGCTCCATACGTGCCGTAATACCATGCGAGAACGGGGTCAGTACCACCAGCGGAATATGAGGGTATTGTTCTTTTATGCTGCGTGCAATTTCAAATGTATCACTGTTATCAGATCCGGGCATACAAATCACCAAATCAAATGTAGTATTCTCCAATTGCTTCCAGGCAGCCTCCTCAGTAGAAACTTGTGTAAAACGCGGCGGATAGCGAAGACTGAGGTTCATATATTCATTAAATATCTTCTCATCTATACGCCCGTCATCCTCCAACATAAAAGCATCATACGGATTTGCTACCAAAAGAACATTAAAAATCCGTTTGGTCATGAGGTTTACAAACGAGGTATCCTTGAAATACAACTGATTTAATTTTAACTTGCTGAGCATGGTTATTCGATTTACATGGATAATGTAATAGCAAAATACGTCAATAATATTGTTTTATGCAACTTATTCGCAATAAAAAAGAACTTTTGGGTAGAGTGGTCTTACCACAACGATTAACTTTTTATCACCACCAAACTAAAATTTAGCCCAAAATATTTTGCCAATTCACCAAAAAACATACCTTTGCATCAGAAATGATTTTCATTTTGTCAAAACCTTAAATGCATAATAATTATGGATATTAATCAAATCATGACCTCCCTGGAGGCAAAACACCCTGGTGAATCAGAGTACTTGCAGGCTGTAAAAGAAGTCCTGCTTTCTATTGAGGATATATACAATCAACATCCGGAATTTGAGAAAGCGTCCTTGATTGAGAGATTGGTGGAACCCGACCGTATCTTTACATTTAAGGTGCCTTGGGTAGATGATAAAGGAAAAGTACAGGTAAACTTAGGTTACCGCGTTCAATTCAATAATGCAATCGGTCCGTACAAAGGCGGTATCCGTTTCCATGCTTCTGTAAACCTCTCCATTCTGAAATTCTTAGGATTTGAGCAAACATTCAAAAATGCACTGACCACATTGCCTATGGGCGGTGGTAAAGGTGGCTCCGATTTCTCACCACGTGGTAAGAGCGATGCTGAGATCATGCGTTTCTGCCAAGCATTCATGCTTGAATTGTGGCGCCACGTAGGTCCTGATATGGATGTTCCTGCCGGTGACATCGGTGTAGGTGGCCGTGAAGTAGGATATATGTTCGGTATGTATAAAAAGTTAACCCGTGAATTTACAGGTACCTTCACTGGTAAAGGCTTGGAATTTGGCGGTTCGTTAATTCGGCCTGAAGCAACCGGTTTTGGTGGTCTTTACTTCGTAAACCAAATGCTGAAAGCAAAAGGAATTGATATTAAAGGTAAAACGGTAGCTGTTTCCGGTTTCGGTAATGTAGCTTGGGGTGCCGTGACTAAAGCAACTGAATTAGGCGCAAAAGTAGTCACGATCTCCGGACCCGACGGCTATATTTATGATCCGGACGGTGTAAGTGGCGATAAAATTGATTATATGTTGGAATTACGTGCGTCAGGCAATGATATCGTAGCTCCATACGCAGAGAAATATCCAAACTCAACATTCGTTGCCGGACGTCGTCCGTGGGAAGTTAAAGTAGATATTGCACTTCCGTGTGCAACTCAAAATGAATTAAATGGCGAAGATGCTTGTAATTTAATAAAAAATTCCGTTCTTTGCATTGGAGAAATTTCTAATATGGGTTGTACTCCGGAAGCAATTGATGCGTTTATTGAAAACAAACTAATGTATGCACCAGGTAAAGCCGTAAATGCCGGAGGTGTAGCTACCTCAGGTTTGGAAATGAGTCAAAATGCGATGCATATGAGTTGGAGTGCACAAGAAGTAGATGATAAGTTACATCAAATTATGTATGGTATTCATGAACAATGTGTGAAATATGGTACTGAACCTGATGGATATATCAACTATGTAAAAGGAGCAAATATTGCAGGCTTTATGAAAGTAGCTCATGCCATGATGGCCCAAGGAATTGTTTAAAAGCATTCTATTAGCATAAAAATATCTCGTTTAGTTGTATTTGTATTTTGTATTGTAGCTTGCGCTGCCCGCCTGTGAAGGTATGGCAGCGTTTTTTTATGGTATATCCAATCTTTTTTATACATTTGTAGCTTCAAGTAAACGTATGTAAAATTTAAGTTATGGAAATATTACAACTAGATGGCCTTGAACCTCAATTATTTAATTTAATTGGACCATTGGCTATGAATCCTAAAGTCCTGAGGGCAAATAACAATTATCCCTTTAAAACGACCGAACGTTTTCAATGGTACATTGCTGTCGAAGATAGTGACGTAACCGGTTTTGTCCCTGTAGAGCAGAAAAGTGGCGGTTATGTTATTAACAACTACTATGTCCATAACGATGATCAGGAAGTGTTAGCTGGATTGTTGGAAGCAGTAAAGCCTAAAAACAATTTGTATGCAATTGTTCAAACCAAACACGAAGCAATTTTTTCCAACTGTGGTTTTCAAACCGAACACCGCTGGACTAATTATATTAAAATGATTTACAACACGAACAAAAATGAATAATAAAAGAACTAAAGGGGAAAATGTTTATCAACTCGTTCAAAAGAGGCTCAAATTCTTATTCAACGAATTTGATAATATCTATGTTTCTTTTTCTGGAGGAAAGGATAGTGGTGTCTTGCTCAATTTATGTATCCAATATATCAGAGAGCATAATCTGGACAGGAAAATCGGAGTATACCACATGGACTATGAAGCACAGTATCAAATGACCACAGAGTATGTGGAACAAACGTTCAGAGAAAATCAGGATATATTGGAAATCTACCATGTCTGTGTCCCTTTCAAAGTAGTGACTTGTGCTTCTATGTTCCAAACTTATTGGCGCCCTTGGGACGAAAGCATGCACGCCCACTGGGTAAGGCCTATGCCTAAAAACTGTTATAAGAAAGAAGATTTCCCATTCTACAATGAGGAAATGTGGGACTACACCTTCCAAACTTCATTCGCCTCGTGGTACCATAAAAAGCATGATGCAGTACGCACTTGCTGCCTGGTTGGCATCCGAACTCAAGAGAGCCTAGACCGATGGAGAACTATTCACGGTAACAATCGTCTGAACAGCTATCACAACCTGATGTGGACCCGCAGACTAGGATACGATTTATACAATGCCTACCCTATCTATGACTGGACTACCGAAGATATATGGACAGCATACGCCCGTTTCAAATGGCCATTCAACCAAATGTACGAGCTTTATTATAAAGCCGGAGTACCTTTGGACAGACAACGTGTAGCCAGTCCGTTCCTCAGCACAGCACAGGAAACCTTGAAATTGTACAAAGCCATCGATCCCAATACTTGGGGGAGAATGTTAGGCCGAGTAAACGGAGTAAACTTTACCGGAATCTATGGTGGAACCCGTGCCATGGGATGGCAAAACATCAAATTACCAGAAGGCTACACATGGAAAGAGTATATGTACTTCCTGTTAGATACGTTACCCGAAGAAACCAAACAGTCTTATTTGGAAAAACTAAGAGTAAGCCGGGAATTCTGGAAATACAAGGGAGGATGCCTAGATTTATCAACTATACGCAAGTTAACTGATTTGGGCATAAAATTCTACGTACAAAAGAAAACAAACTACAAGACAGACAAACTTCCTGTTCAAATGGATTATCTAGACGATATAGACATCGCAGAGTTCAAAGAAATCCCCACTTATAAACGTATGTGTATTTGCATTCTGAAAAATGACCATGTATGTAAATATATGGGATTTGCCCTAACTAAAAAAGAAAAGTTAAGAAGAGACAGAGTGATGCAGAAATATAAAAACATTATCAGATGAAAGAAGAATTCGAAAGTCCTGTGTATCACGTGCACAGAGTACCGGTGGAAAAGGTACGTGCCAACAGTTATAATCCAAACCACGTAGCTGCTCCTGAAATGAAGTTGCTGGAATTAAGCATTTGGGAAGATGGCTATACTATGCCTTGTGTATGTTATTATATTCCCGATGAAGATATATATGAACTGGTAGACGGGTATCATCGTTATTGTGTGCTTAAAACTTCAAAACGTGTGTTCGAACGAGAAAAAGGTTTACTTCCCGTGGTCGTTATAGAAAAAGACCTTTCAAACAGAATGGCAAGCACTATCCGCCACAACCGCGCCCGCGGCACTCACAGCATTGAATTGATGGTAGATATCGTGGCAGAACTGACCAAAGCCGGAATGAGTGACGAATGGATAAAAAAGAATATTGGTATGGATGCCGACGAACTTTTACGACTCAAACAGATATCCGGCTTAATGGAACTCTTTGCTGACAGGGAATTCACAATACCTGAACCATAAAGCAATTTTCATTAATACATTATTCAGTTGAAATATAACTCATTAATAATAGGATTGTCGGTCCTGGCTTTGCAAAGCTGCACCGACAATCTTATTTATACAGGGGCCGATATCGAGGTAGTACTCACAGGCAATACATACAAAGCAGCTTTCACAGAAAGCTCCCCTGTTTCCACTTTTAACTCCGGCAATCAAATCCTGCTGAATGCTTCCGGCAGTCTTCAAATAGACAACAGAATTCTGACTTATATGGACAACCAATGGAAAGCAGAAAATGAATTTAGCTGGAGTGACATAACAGGAAAAACAAATATTACGGCGCTATATCCTGTCTATCCTGATTTGGACTATATCCAAGAAAATCTTTATAAAAACAATTCGTTGGAAGACATACTGTATGTCAAGGATGAATTTCCAACCGGAAATTCCATCCATTTACAGTTCAAACATTTATTTTCTCTTCTGACACTGTATTTGGACAGAGATTTACAGACCAATCTTCAGAAAATAGAAATAACATGTCCTGCTGTTTCTTCTATTATCCCAAAATCCGCTGAAATAGTTCCAGCGGATAATGAAACACATACGACTACTATTGCCCAAGTTTCTCCTTCCGGAAATTATTCGTTTATAGTCCCTCCTGTCAAAAACATGGTCATCGCCATAAATATGGTGACGAATGGAAAGAAATATACAACACAACTAGAAACAAAGTCTTTTACTGGTAACAAAGAATATACTTATCACTTAAAGACATCTGAAAAAACTCCGGGAATTATTACTGCCGAAGATTGGATTGCGTTCAGCCAACTTATTAATAGCAATACATTTACCCAATACAAAGGAAAAACATTGGACGATTTCGGAGAAACGATGAATGGAATAACCATTTATTATTTATTGAATGACATTGATTTTAAAGATGTGGATTGTACTGAGTTAAAGCAAATAGGATATGCCCAAACAAACTATTACTTTTCCCAAATCTTTGACGGACAAAATCACACCCTTTACAATATACCTATCAATTCCAGCAATGGCACCACAGGTGTATTCGGAGCTGTCAATATCACCGGCATAGTTAAAAATCTTCATATCGAATCCAGCAAAGTATCTATCACATCAAAAAGCAAGAGCACAGCAGAAGGTACAAGCATTTTAGTCGGACGCAATAAAGGCAAAATACTAAATTGTTTCGTTAAAGAGTGCCAAATTACAGCCAATCCAACCAAAACGAACCAATCAGCCAATACAGGAGGCATAGCAGGAACTTCAACAGGGGAAATCACCAATTGCTATGTTACCAACACCCAAATCGTTTATGACGCAGATTCAAAAATAAAAGCAGAACCAGCCGGCGGAATAGCAGGTTCCATCCAAACTCAAGGTTTGATAACAAACTGCTACTCTGCCAACAACATAATAAAGAACAGAGAAAGTTACAATGGTGGAATATGCGGAAAGGCTTTAGATGGAGCGCACATTGAAAATTGTTATGTCTATAACATAGATCTAATTACGACCAAAGGATTATTTGCAGGTATAGCTGCCAACTCTTTCTTCATCCACAACTACTATGATAATGCAAAAATAACCTTTATCGGAAAAAATGACAGTGGGAATCAGTTGTCTAAAAATGCCCAATACACAGGTACTTTTATGAATAAGGAAAACATTCCTATCTACCAGCTTCTCAACCAATGGATAAATGAAACCGCTCCTACCCTTTATCCCGGCTACCTCTTTACCCGATGGACTGATGGAGGAGAAAATCTTCCTGCCGTTTTCATTTCAGAAACACAAAAAAGTAAGTGAACTTCGCGAGACAAGTAAGTCCACTTGCTTTGCCATTTAAGCCCACTTACTTTGCTCACGAAGTTCACTTACTTTTTCAAAGATTCTATACAAATTAAAAGCCGCTTTCTCATTTCACAGAAAAAACGGCTTTCATATAAAATTATAGTTTGTTCTTATTAAAGAGCACCTACTTCATGCAAAGCAGCATTAGTCTTGCGAACAGCAGCAGCACTTGCAGCAAATTTAGCTTTTTCTTCTTCGTTCAAAGGCAATTCAACGATCTTTTCAATACCGTTCTTACCCAAGATTACAGGCACACCACAGCAAATATCTGATTCCCCATATTCACCTTCCAAATAAACTGAACAAGGAACCATCTTACCTTGGTTGTGGATAATAGATTCAACAACAAATGCACCAGCTGCACCCGGAGCATACCATGCAGAAGTACCCAGCAACTTAGTCAAAGTAGCACCGCCTACCATAGTAGCAGAAGCAACTTCCTGCAATTTTTCTTCAGACAAGAAGTTAGAAACAGGCATACCTTTGTAAGTAGCAAAACGAGTCAAAGGAATCATAGTAGTATCACCGTGACCACCGATAACCATACCTTCCACTTCATTAGCGTTGCAACCCAAAGCTTGAGACAAGAAATATTTGAAACGTGAACTATCCAAAGCACCACCCATACCGATGATTCTATTCTTAGGCAAGCCCAAAGCTTTCAATGACAAATAAGTCATGGTATCCATCGGGTTAGAGATAACTACGATGATAGCATTAGGAGAATACTTTAAGATATTCTGAGCAACTGACTTAACGATGCCTGCATTAACACCAATCAGTTCTTCACGGGTCATACCCGGCTTACGGGGAATACCTGAAGTGATAACCACAACGTCAGAGTTAGCTGTTTTTTCATAATCGTTAGTGCAACCTACAATGTTTGTGTCGAAGCCCAACAACTGAGCAGTCTGCATCATATCCATTGCCTTACCTTCTGATACGCCTTCTTTAACGTCCAGCATTACTACTTCGTCTGCTACTTCGTTAAAAGCAAGAACATTTGCACATGTAGCACCTACGTTACCTGCGCCTACTACGGTTACTTTTGACATAATCTCTATATTTTGTTTAAAGTTGATAATAAAATCGCCTTCTTAAAAGCACCGCAAAGTTACAATGATATTCCGAATTAAAGAAAAATTTCCATAATATTTTTCGAGCAGTCTACATAAATTATTGTACTTTTGTCCAAAATTCAATGTAACACTATGGATAAGAGCAAAAAACTGATTATTGTCATTATTCTGCTGGTTGTGATTATCGGCGGAGTTTCTTTTTATGCTTTTCATCAAGCAAAAGAAAATAAAGAAATGAGCGAACTCTTCGCTGTGGAAAAACTGGAAATGGAAAACGAATATACAACTTTCGCCACCCAATATGATGAACTTCAGATACAGATAAACAATGATTCCTTGCGCGAAAAGCTGGAGAGTGAGAAGCTGAAAACACAGCGGCTGCTAGAAGAATTACGACAAGTAAAGACCAGTAATGCAGCTGAAATCATGCGTTTGAAGAAAGAACTGAAAACAGTGCGTGCCGTACTACGCACCTATGTTATCCAAATAGATTCACTGAACAAACTCAACCAAGCACTAGCTGAAGAAAATCAAGAAGTGAAACAAAAATATACGCAGGCAACCCGCCAAATCAATAATTTATCTCAAGAGAAAAAAAATCTGAATGAAAAGGTCACCTTGGCAGCTCAATTGGATGCCACAGCAATTAGTGTAGAGCCTAGAAACAAACGCGGTAAAACAGCCAAGAAGGTAAAAGATGTAAAAAAGATAGCTATCTCGTTCACCATTGTCAAGAATATTACTGCCAAAACAGGTGAACGTACTTTATATATACGTATTGCCAAACCGGACAATGACATACTAACCAAAAACCCTTCAAACACATTCCCATACGAAAACCGTAGTTTGGTTTATTCCATCAAGAAATACATAGAATACACCGGAGAAGAACAAAATGTAACCGTATATTGGGATGTAGAAGAATATTTGCCTGCCGGAACTTATCATGTTTATATCTTCGCTGATGGAACCATGATAGGACAACAAGCTTTCAGCATGAAATAACAAGGAACATTCTCCCCCAAATATATTTAATTAAAAAAATCAGC
>ENA-OYBZ01000297-OYBZ01000297.1-human-gut-metagenome-genome-assembly--contig:-NODE-297-length-12815-cov-4.449060_pt1 | contig 12815 bp, 5 predicted proteins | sample MGYA00244626_ERZ652865 | MGnify/ENA primary metagenome ERZ652865 (study PRJEB26926, sample SAMN06164773) | human gut metagenome | biome: ENVO:00009003; feature: ENVO:2100002; material: ENVO:00002003...
CGTGGGCTCGGAGATGTGTATAAGAGACAGTAATTACCGTATGGATAATATCCCAGTGGTTCCAGCTGGCACGTGTGGCAGCTTTTTGCTCAGGCGTAGATGTGCCGAATACCAAACCTTGTATCTTTTCGGCACTTGGGGCTTCGGTCATCAGGCTGACTACTATTACTACTACAATACAGAATAGGAACATCCAGCCGCAGAAGAATAACCAGTTCAGATCATAGAACAGATATTTAAACATTGAGCTGTCTGTAACCGCTGCATTGCTATAATATACTTTTGCGCCCAGACGGGTGAGACCGATGATCATACCGGCAATCAATCCCCACATACCACCTTTGGCGGAAGTGCGTTTCCAACAGATTCCCAATAGGAATGCAGCTGCGATACCGGGAGCCAATACAGATTGGACATCTTGCAGGTAAGTATAAAGAACATCACCCACACTACGCATGATAGGAATCCACAGGATACCCAGAATTACAATAACCACTGTTGCAATCTGTCCGATACCTACCAGTTCCTTTTCCGGAGTTTCCGGTTTGAAACGTTTGTAGAAGTCGATTGTGAAAAGCATGGCTGAAGAGTTGAACAGAGAAGCCAGTGAACTCATCAATGCAGCAAGAATACCGCAAACAACAAGGCCTTTTACTCCGGCAGGAAGAAGTTTGGCTACCAGTGTAGGGAAGGCGGCATCTGCGTTGGCAGTACCGTTGGCAAGCAGGGGAAGGAAACCTTCGCCACCGGCTCCGATATATTTCTGATGCAGGGCGAAAGCAATCATGCCCGGAATCAAGAACAGGAATACAGGCAACAGTTTCAGGTATGCACCGAAAATAGTACCGCGACGGGCTTCTTTTTCGTTTTTACCGGAAAGTACGCGTTGCACAATGAATTGGTCGGTACACCAGTACCAGAAACCGATAATGGCCGAACCAACCAGTGCACCCAGCCATGGGAAATTGGGATCATTGTTATTGCGGATAAGTTGGGTCATGGTGTCTCCATACTCATTGACTGTAACTGCACCGCATATGCTCATCATTTCATCCCAACCGCCCAATTCTTTAAAACCGAGGACAAGGATGATAAGCGAACCCAAAAGAAGGATAGGGGTTTGCAGTACCGAGGTATAAAGTACGGATTTCATTCCGCCGAATATTGTGTAAAGTGCTGTCAATACAACTAAACCGATTGCTGCAATCCAAAAGAAGTCTATTCCCCACAGTTCTTTGATACCAAACACCTGCTGGAATACAAGTCCACCGGCATATACGGTTACAGCTACTTTGGTCAGCACGTAGCTGATTAATGAAATGACAGAGAGAATAGTACGCGACTGCGGATTGTAACGGCGTTCCAGAAATTCGGGCATTGTGTATACCATGCTTCGTGAATAGAACGGCACGAATACCCATCCGAGAATCAAGATCATCCAACCTTGTATTTCCCAATGCGCCATTGCCATACCACTGGATGCACCGGCGCCGGCCAGTCCGATTAAGTGTTCCGAACCGATGTTGGATGCAAATATGGATGCACCTATGGCGAGCCATGTGGCATCACGTCCACCTAAAAAATAATCAGCCGAATCATTCTGCTTTTGTTTGACTACCCAAACAATAATACCTATCAGAGCCAGGAAGAAAATTCCAATGACTACCCAATCTAATGTTCCCACGATAATAATGATTTAAAAGTTATTATTTATTTTTCTACTGAGAATTTGAAAATACATTCGCTGTTGTAAGTCTGTCCCGGTTCCAGAATAACAGAAGGCCATTGCGGCTTATTGGGGCTGTCTGGATAATGTTGAGTTTCCAGACATACGGAAGCGCGTTGGTTGTAGACGATCCCTTTCTTTCCTTTTACAGTTCCGTCCAGGAAATTACCTGTATATACTTGGATACCCGGTTCGTCAGTGTATACTTCTAAGCTGATACCGCTTTCGGGAGAGGTGAGTTTGGCGGCAAGTTGTTTGACATCGCCATTGGTGTTCAATACCCAGTTATGGTCGTACCCGTTACCATATTTCAATTGTATGAAATCAAAGTTGGTAATGTCCCGGCCTACGGCTTTGGGGGTAGTAAAATCCATGGGAGTATCTTTTACCGGTACAATTTCTCCAGTAGTCATATAAGTCCGGTCTACGGGAGTGTAATTATCGGCATTGACATATAATATGTGGTCTGTGGCTGCTTTAGACGGATTGCCGGATAGGTTGAAGTAGGAATGGTTGGTCATGTTGATAACCGTTTTCTTATCGGTAGTTGCGCTATATTTGATATCTATGGCGTTGTCGTCCGTCAGCTTGAAAAGGACTTTGGCAGTTAAGTTGCCCGGAAAGTTTGCGTCTCCGTCCGGAGAGAAGCGAGTCAGCTCCAAAGTGGTTTCATCAATGGGGTTGGCTTCATACACCTGATATTGCCATCCTTTAGGACCGCCATGCAGGCAATGCCCGAAATTATTCTTCGGCAATTGGATCGTATCGCCGTCCAATACCATTTTGCCCTGGTTGATTCTGTTGGCGTAACGTCCGATAGATGCACCGAAATCGCTTGGAACGTTTATGTAGTCGGCTATACTGTCGAAGCCAAGGACAACATCTTTCATTTCTCCGTTTTTGTCAGGTACCATAATAGATACGATACGTCCACCGAAGTTGGTGATGCATACTTCCATGCCCGCTTTATTCTTTAATGTGTAAAGACCTGTCTGGGCATCGTTCACTACAGTTTGAAATTTTGTCGGGTTAAGACCGGAAAGAGTAAGTTCCGTTTGACTTTTCTGAGCGCAGGAAGCTAACATTAATGTAGCTATTCCGGCAATAAGAATGTGATTCTTCATGGTGTTATTTAATTTGAAAATTAGATTCTTATCTTATTTCGGGTGTAAAAGTAACACTTTTATTTGGTGTAATATATACACTTTTGTATGTTATGTAACATAAAAGAAAAAAAACAGCTTTGAAATTGGTGTATCTCAAAGCTGTTTCAATGTGTGAAAGAACACTTATTTTACTTTTTTACCCCAATATGTCTTATGGTTACTTCCGTAAGCGGCATAGACAATGGTAGGTGTTCTGGGACTGGCTTCCCAGTCAACTTCCCGTTGCAGGTAAAGGTCTATTCCATTTGCTGTCAAAATTTGCTGTTCTGCATCATAGCTCCATGTGCCGCCTTTCCATGTTCCTTCGGTAATGGTGTGGTCGGCGGCCAGCGTCATGGTTGCAGATTCTTTTTGAACTCCGTAAGAGTAGGACAAGTCTATGTGTTCCCAGTTTCCTATGAGCTCTTCTTCGGTAATGGCTACTTGGGGTACGGCTCCGTAGCGTTCGGGCATAACCAAAGGCCAACCGTCTTTGGTCCAACGGATGCTGCGTACATGTCCTAGCATAATAGCGTTGTCCACGCTTTTGGGAAGACGTGCTTGTGAAGCGTAATACCAATTACCTTTGCCGTCGTTGAAGATGGTGCAATGTGAGAAGCCTACCCAGCCGTTGCTCTTGCCGAACTTGTACGGGTGTGTTACCACCGGCAGCATTTCCGCTCCTTCGGTGACATTGGCGCCGTCGATGCCGATATAAGGGCCGGTGATGCTCTTGGAACGGCATACGCGTGTATTGTAAGGTATGTCCAGTGCATCGTATGCTACGAACAGATAGTAGTAGCCTGTCTCGGCATTGTAGATGATTTCAGGGCCTTCGCTGGCTTGCCAACGGTTGTTGATGTCGCGGGTGGCTATCAGCTGTCCGTATTCCGCCGGAGCACTTCCTTCTGCCCAGGGTACACCTAAGTCTTGTTTAGGCATTCCTGTTTCGACATTCAACTCCATAGCAACGATGCCGCTATGCCATGAACCGTATATCAGCCAGTGGGTATTTTCAGGAGTAATGATGTAAGAGGGGTCGATGGCATTCCATTTGTAATAACAGTTGTCGTATTGGGTGCTGGGTATGTTGAAGTTCAATCCCTTGTCCGATGCGTTGGTCACTACATATCCTTTGTCCACCCAATCGCTGTTGTTGGCAGGGTTGCTGTTCTCCATCATGCCGATAAAGGCACGTTCACTCCAGGCGGTTGCTCCGGTTCCGCCGTCCAGATAGCCGGGTACTACGATGGAGTAGTACATGCGATACAGTCCGTTTTTAACTTTCTGCACATTTGGCGCCCAGTATCCGAAGTCACTTTCTGCGGCAGCGCTTGCTTCCAATCCCATTGCTTTGCGTATCTCATTTAACTTCGGCATCACCCAGTCGGGAAGCTTCGGCATGGTTCCGCCCAGGTATTCCCAATTCACGAGGTCTTTGGAGCGTCTGGCGTGAAAGTGCCCATGTCCTGTATGTGCATTGCCGTAGGAGGCATCTGTCTGATACATATAGTAGTATCCGTCTTCGGCAAGCACTACGCTGGGATCGTGCACGTTTGCCAAGTTCCATTGAGTACGGTTGGACCAGCTTGCAATGCTCGCATAATTATCTTCGTATTCCGGAGCTACATAGTTCTTTAATTGTTCATTAATGTCTGTGATTTCTATGGTCGACGTGAATATTTCCGAGTAAGTGTAGCGGCTGTTGCCATACACGTATGCGCGTATGTAGTAAGGGGTATTGATTTTCAATCCGGAGAGGGTAGCACTGAAATTCTCATCCGCTTCCACCACCATGTCTTTGATAGTAGGATTTGAGACATTTACACTATAGCAGAATCCCTTCTTGACTACGCTGCTCAGATTGCCGGTGATTGATGATTTAACGCTCAGGGAGGTGCCCGTTGCAGTTGCTTCGGGAGTGGCTAAAACTACATCGCTGTTTCTGTTGTATTCGATGTTGTCAAGCCCATCGGAACAAGCTGTAAAAACGAATACTGTCAGTAGGGATAGTAAGAAAAATGTTGTTTTTTTCATTTGGGTAAGTTTTTAAGATCCATATCGTTCCGTTGATAAAAAGAAACGATATGGATGATAAAGAATTTAATAGTTATTCTTAATTATTGAAGACGAGATGGCAACCGTCAACGGTTAGTGCGAAGTTCAAGTCATTTGCATCTATGGTGTTGATACCCCAATAGCATTGGGTGGAGATTGCATCATCGGTTCCTTGCATCACTGCTTGAACATCGGCGGTACCATCACCGCAATTAGTCACGTAGACCGTAACTTTGGCTCCATTCATACCAGCAAGCCAAGTGGCCCAGTCGCCTTGTGTTCCGTTAGGAGTGCAGGCGCCATATCCAGTGCCCCAGCCATAATTATCGGCGCGAACCACTGCATATTCGGTAAGATCGGCTTTACGGAGAATCACAACAAAGTTCTTCCAATTATCACTCAGACTGCTGTAGTTGGTGAAAGTGATAGACTTTGTTTGACCTGCAGGTACATTGAAATCATCCGAGTGGGCACCCCAGAAAGCTGTTGAGTTATCTTCGGTTCCTATCATGTCGGTACTGTTCTTCACGACAGTCGCTTCGGAGACGGTGACATTTACCGTTGCGGTGATGTTTTCTCCGGCGGTAATGGTAACCGGTTGCGAACCGGCCTTTGCCGGAATGGCAGAGAAGCTGAGTTTCGCGTTGTCAATGACTACCGAACTTCCGTCGGAGTAGGTTCCCGTAACTACCATACCTGTTGGATCGAAAGGCATCGTGCAACTCTTGGCATCTTCCGAGGTATAGTAATAGGGCTTTGTGCGCGAGGGTGCAGTGGTTATTGAAATAGATTGAAGTACTCCCACAACCTTAAAAGACGCGTTAGCCACAATCGGTTTGTCGCAGTTTTCGCCCTTGAAGGTTTTGTTGTAGACAGCTACAAGAGTCTTATCTCCTGTTTGATTTATATCTGGGATGGCTGAGAATGAGAGTTCGGAAGCCGTTACGGTTTTAGTCACTCCCTCTTCAAAGGTTACAATGGCAGAGATGTTAGTCATGGCCTCTTCAAGCGAAGTACCCAAAGATATCTGTGCGGGTACATTCTGCAATACCATTGATACCGGATTTTTGTCTGCGGCAGATGTAAGCCCACCGACAGGAACGATGTTGGTTTGCAGGAAGTCGATGTAAGAGCCTTCGGGGACTAAGAAGCAGCGAATGTTGGTGTTGCTTGCATCTACATTCAGGTTGGGTTCTTTATTCGGTTGTGCATAGGTCTTAGTAGCCACACCGTTGGTCATCTTGACGGTGAAAGCATTTTCGCTGGTGCGGTCTACGGTGAGCGTCACTTTGCCACCCAACTTTTGTACGTTCTCGTCTTTGTTATCAACGGGATCAAGAAGCAAGGTGCCCGATATGTACTGGAAGTCAATATGATCGCCCCACTGAGAGTTATAAGTTTCAGGGTTACCTGTAACATCAAAGCGGATAGCTCCATATTCGGTATATCCCTCACCGCCACGTTCCACATCATTGGTGATGATAAGGGCAAAGTTCTTATAATATGTGTTATCGGCAGGGTTGATGTTAAGATTGAACACCGCGTTCCATTTCTCGCCGTCAGGTATCACATAATACTTGGAAAAGGCAGCCCAGAAACCGGAGGTGAAATCCGTATTCCCGATGGTGTACACATCTTCCTGCATACCTTCGAGTACTTCATCTTCCGGTTCTTTCTTGGAGTCTTCTATTTCCTGTATTTTATCGGAAATCCATTCGGGAGCATTTACGTCATAGAGTTCGCCTCCTTCGCAGCTTGCCAAGGCCAGCATCCACAAGGCTGCTGCACAGCAGAAGAATGTTATTTTATAGAAATGTTTCATTTTCTTTATTTTTTAATAGGTAATGGTTTGAAACGTTCCCCGCCCTGCTCCGGTTGAGGCCGTAGGGCTGAGGGGAGTGTGTTTCTAAGTTTATTTACTTGCTTAACTCTACGACCGGACGTACTTTCCATCCGTTTTCCCGGAAGTAAGTGGAATTATCTGTACTGTGATTGGCAGAGTTTCCTGTCAGGTTCGGGTTGTTGTTCATCAACTGTTGTACGATAGGCAGGAACTCATGTCCCGGTCTGTAAGTATCGAAAGTACTCTTCAGTTCGGAGTCGCTTGCTATATCGCTGTACTTCACAGGATCCTTTACTCCATTTATGGAGCGGCGCACTGTGCCATGTTCTTTTAGTTGTTGCAGGCGTCCGCTGTCATAGAAGAATCCCCAGCGGATGAGGTCGAAGCCTCGTCCGAATTCGCATCCGAATTCCTTAGGACGTTCCACATTGGCTATCTGTTCAAAGAGTTTGTCGGCAGAATTAAAGTCTTCAAGTTCCAGATCTGCCAGATTAGCGCGGTTACGCACTTCATTGATCCAATCGATAGCCTGCTGTGTGGGACCGTTGACTTCGTTCTCGCACTCGGCAGCGCGTAGCAGTACATCGGAATAGCGCATCAGCCGCAGGTTGATACCATCGTGCAAGCCCGTAACCACAGTGCTATACAATCCGGTACGGAGATTCGTGAATTTGGCAATCGGCAGACCTCCGAAAGTATTGTTGGTTACGATATTATCAGTGGATTTAAGTGTATTTGTATAAGCCACATTGCCATACTCGAAGTTCTCCCAATCGGTTTCATAGGTACCAATGGTCCAATAGAGTCTGGGGTCGAGTTTTCCACCGGTGGTACGCTCTTCTTTAAAAAGCTGGTAGAGCCAGGGCGAAGCCGAGATGTCGGCCCATCCGCCGTAGACACCCGGAGCGAAGTTGCTCTCGACGGCCGAGCCTTGTGTGGCATTGGGGCTTGTGTTTACCGGTGTCCATTCGTCGTCGGTGCCTTGTGCTCCATAGTCGAGGAACTGTACTTCGAAGAGGCTCTCTGCGTTGTTCTCGTATGCCGAACCTTCGCGGAAGTTATCTCCGTAGTTGTCCATCAGTTTATAAGTGCCATACTTTTTGCCGATGATGTCTTTCAATACCGGAAGTGCTTCGCTGTATTTTTGACGCATCATGAGGGCGCGGGCATAATAGCCGGCCGCAGCACCGCAGGTGGCACGTCCGCCGCTCCATTCACTGCCTTCATCGCGGGAGGGAAGCAATCCCATTGCTTCCTGAAAGTCTTTCTCCACTTGGTCGAGCACTGCATCGTAGGTGCTGTTGGCGCCATAAAGTCCGTTCAACGAAGAGTAGGTGGCATAATCCGTAATGAGAGGCGGATTCTGATAATAGCCCACTAAGTTGTAGTAGGATAGAGCGCGAAGGAAAAGCGCCTGTCCTTTGATGCGTTTCATTTTTTCGGTAAGCTGGCTGTTATCTTCACCGCAACGTGAAATGGTGAAGTTGCACACATTGATGGTATAGTACCACTCACGCCAGGGCCACCATGTGATGTCCGAAGTGACTTCAGCATTAAGATCATCAAAAGGCAGATACCACACTTGTGAAGAGTTCCAGGCTTCATCGCCACGACACACATCGATGGTGTAGCCTACACGAGCATAAGAACCTTCCATGCGGATGTGGTTGTAGGCGGCAATCACACATTCCTCCAAGTCGTCAGCATTAAAGCCGAATGTACTTGAGGTTTGCTGGTTGGGATTCAACAGTTCCAATCTGTCGTTGCAAGAAGTCAGCACGCCAAATCCCAAAATGAGAGCAAGTGAATATTTATTTAGTTTCATAAGATATGTTTTTAATTTAGGTACTAGAAAGTAACGATTAGAATGTAAAATGAACGCCACACATGAAAGTACGTGCAGTAGGATAAGAACAGAAATTGTATCCCGGAGTGAAAGTTCCTCCTGCGTAATCCACATTGTAACCATGATAGCCGGTGAATGTGTGGAGATTCTGTGCCGATACGTAGAAACGTACATCGGATACATATTTACCGAACCACTTATCCGGGAAGTTGTAGCCCAATTCTACATTGGCTATTTTCCAGTAGGCTGCATTCTGAATCTTGCGTGAACTGAAGAGGTCGTTCCAACCCAAGCTGGCACTGTTGGTGACATAGGTGCGTGGCACGTTGGAAAGGTAAGTGCTGCCGTCTTCGCTAAAGCGGTTGGCTTCGAGCATACCCACTTCTTTGTTTCCCCAGCCATAGCAAGAGTTGAGTGAGTTGTAGATGTCGTCGCTAACGTGATAGTTCAGTGCGCCGAACGTTGCGATGCTCAGGTCAAAGCGTTTGTATTCAAAACGGGCATTAAGGCCGAAATTGATTTTTGGCATGCCGCTGCCCAATACCACTTGATCTTCGGAGTCTACTTTACCGTCATTGTTTACATCTTTATAGAGGCAGTCACCAATTTGGGCGCCTTCTTGTGTGGCGTGGTTGTCAAGATCTTCTTGTGTGCGGGCGATACCTTCATAAACCCAACCGTAAAACTGACCGATTTCTTGGCCTACTTTAGTGATGTAAGAACCTGAGATATAAGAATCGGTACCGAAACCTAATGAGGTTACGCGGTTGCGTAATGTGCTAAGGTTGGCCGATACTTCATATTTGAAGTCATGGTCGCGGTTGCGATAGGTAGCGGAGAACTCAAAACCGGAGTTGTTCATCGAAGCGGCATTCATCGTTACGGTGGTGTTGGACACTCCGGCTTGTTCCGGAACAGGAACAGCATACAGCAGGTCTTCACTGGTATTCTTGTACCACTCAGCTGTAAACTCCAAACGATTGCGGAACAAAGCAAGATCGATACCCACATTGTAGGTCTTCTTTTTCTCCCATGCAAGGTTATTGTCCACGAAAGTGGAAACGGCAGAACCGGTCACTACGTTACCGTTGAAATTGTAAGTCATATTATTGCGTGACATGACGGCCTGATACATGTATTCACCGATGTTCTCATTACCAAGCTCGCCATAGCTTGCACGAACTTTGAACATGTTCACGACGTCCGGATTGAAAGGGAAGAAGTTTTCTTTGTCAAAGCGCCAGCCCACAGAGACGGAAGGGAAAGTTCCCCAACGGATACTTCTGGTCAGGCGTGAGCTGCCATCCCGGCGTACTGTTGCCGATAATAAATATCTGTCATCGTAGTTGTAATTGATACGACCGATGTAGGACAAGATAGCATGCTTGTATTCGTAACTTTCGGAATACGTGTTGGCGGCATTCTGAAGTTGTAGGAAATAAGGTTCGGTGAAGTTGATTCCCCATCCGGTCAGCAGGTCGGTGTTTTCTTCCTCGTAAGACTGGCCTGCCACTACGTTGATGTGGTGTTTGCCTATCGTACCATCGTAAGTAAGCACATTCTCTATCAAGGCGTCCGAATAAATACGGGAACCCTTGGTCAACCGTTCATTACTCTTGGATAGATAGACGCGGTTACTCTGCACCCATGCCGGAATCCAAGTGAAGTCCTTGCAGAAGGTTTTGCTGTAAGAGAGGTTTATTTTATAGTTGAGTTTGTGGTTTTTGCTGTTGAAGCCGAACATATTGAAGATGTCTACGTCTGCCGAGCCTGTTCCCACGAAACGGTCCACACGTGTGTTGCGTTGCAGCAGGTTGTTTACCAGTAATGGATTGGAAGCGGAGATATCACCATGTATGGTATCGTAGTATACGCCATAGCCGTAAGCGTCATAATTGAAGTTGTTGGCAATTCCCACCAAATTGTCGAGCACCCATGTTGAAGAATCGTATGCTTTGATGGTGGGCTGCATCAGTAAGGTTCCGCGCAGAATGTTGGTTACGTCGCCATACAGGCCTTGAACGTATTCGGAAGCATTGGACAGGCCCATGTTGTCTTGGTCGGAGTGGGAGTAAACAAGGCTGGTCTGGAACTTTATGAACTTGGTGTCCATACTGTTGTTGACACGTGCGGTGTAACGTTCGTAGTTAGGACCGGCACCTTCGAGTGTTCCTTTTTGGTTGAAATAGTCTAATGCTATATTATAGGTGTTGTGAGCACCACCTCCGGAAAGGTTTACATTATGGTTTTGACGGATACCCGTTTTGAATACTTCGTCGAACCAGTTGGTATTGGTGTCATCTTGGAAATGGTATTTCCCGGTTTCGCTGTTGAGCTTGTATCCCGATGGTAGCGGAGTGTTGGAGTTTGCACAAGCCTGACCGATGTATTGGCTGTATTGGTCGGCATCCATTACATCATAGACTCCCTTAGGAATATAATCCATACCGAAATATCCATTGTAGTCCACTTTCAGCGGTTGGTCTTTTTGTCCGCGTTTGGTGGTGATGATAATCACACCGTTGGCAGCACGTGAACCGTAGATGGCGGCAGCCGAAGCATCCTTCAATACCTGGATGGTTTCAATATCGTTGGAAGAGAAATCGCGGATGGAAGTTCCCATGGGAACGCCGTCGATGACATAGAGGGGAGAAGTACTGCCGAAAGATCCTACACCGCGAATACGTACGGTAGGATCGGCACCCGGCTGTCCGTCGGAGGTGACTTGCACGCCGGAAACCTTGCCTTCAAGCATGGTGGAGATGTTGGAGTTTGATGTCTGTTTCAAAGCTTCCGCATCTACTACGGCAACAGAACCGGTTAAGTCGGATTTCTTTTGTGTACCATAACCTACAACAACCACTTGTTCCAGCATCTGGTCATCAGCCTGTAATTGTATGGTATCAATAATGGCGCGGTTGCGAACTGCTACTTCGCGTTCCTTGAAACCCACATAGCTTATCAAAAGGATAGCGTTTCCGGGAACTTCCAACTGGAAGTTTCCATCCAGGTCGGTAATGGTTCCGCCTTGTCCGCCTTTAACTCTGACGGTAGCTCCTGGCATAGGTTCACCTTGTTCGTCGACAATTTGGCCACGAACCTTGATAGTCGGAGATTGTGTCACAGTAGCCATGGCAGGTGTAGGATACACCGTCATACCGCTAAAGGCACACAGACCAAGCATTACGGAAAGAAATAAATGTTTCCTCATTTTTAAAAGAATTAAGATTATTAAATTAATAGATTAGATCACCGTTAACTATATTATAATATTATATTGGTCAATATACGATCCTATATCGACCGTCGGGAGAGTCAGGTAACAGACTTCACAAAACTGGGGGAGGTTGAATTTAGCCAATGCCATCTACGATGGACAGCCGTTCTCTTGTCGTTCTTCATATTATTAATATTAAAATTAGATTTCCAATCATTGCTTTTCCTTGAGGGATTTCCTGAAGAAATAAGCAATGATTGTATGGCAAAAGTAGGGCTTATGGTGTAAATAGGGGTGGACAAATGGGTTTTAGAGGTGGATAAACGAATTTTAAGTGTAGAGAATACAGCTTATTATGTAGATTTATTGTTTTTTGCCGTAAGTAAGGGTTATTCTTCCTCATTAAGCAGTGAACTTGGCGTCGTATTGAAGTATTTGGTGAAGCATCTCGTGAAGTATTTAGGGTCATTAAATCCTACTTCATAGGCAATTTCCGCAATGTTCATGCTTTTATTTTCCCGGTTTTTCAGTAATAGTTCGCGGGCAATGTTCAGGCGGTAGTTGCGTATGAATTGTCCGGCAGACTGCCCGACAAGACTTTGTAGCTTTTTGTTCAACAGGCTTTTGCTCACACCTGCCGCTTCGCAGAAATCGCTCACCTCGAAATAGGAATTTTTGTAGTTCTCCTTAATGACATCCATGATGCGGTTGAGGAACTTCTTGTCGCCCGATTCCTCTTCCATATTCAAGGCATCCACATCCATGGCTATGGCAAACTTCTTTTGATAACGTTTACGGTTCTCAAGGATATTTTCGATGCGGGTAAGCAGTAATGTCTCGTCAAAAGGTTTCAGTAAATATTCGTCAACTCCTATGCGGTAGCTTTCCAGGCGTGATTCCTGCGATGTCTTGGCTGTCAGCATAAGGAAAGGGATCTGTCTCTTATACACATCTGACGCTGCCGACGATCGCATAAGTGT
>ENA-OYBZ01000307-OYBZ01000307.1-human-gut-metagenome-genome-assembly--contig:-NODE-307-length-12497-cov-5.372689_pt1 | contig 12497 bp, 6 predicted proteins | sample MGYA00244626_ERZ652865 | MGnify/ENA primary metagenome ERZ652865 (study PRJEB26926, sample SAMN06164773) | human gut metagenome | biome: ENVO:00009003; feature: ENVO:2100002; material: ENVO:00002003...
TGTCGCTGTCGCTGACCTCCCCGTCCGCAGTGAGGATGAGCCTCGATGTGGCCATGAAGTCCGGCGAAACGCTGCGGGCCGAATACGACGGGGCCTGCCTGAAACTGGACGAGCAGCAGGACGAGGTCCGTCTTACCGACAAAATCTTCGGCTATTACATGGGAACCGCCGGTGGCAATGCGGGAACGGCCGGATATTATGTAGCCCTGACCAATGCGCAATGGGAAGGCGCCGGGACGCAGTTCAACCTAACCTCGGAGGGTTATGCGCTCGTTGTGGATTTTTACGGCGCTCCGGGCGAAACCTGGAGAGATATGCCCACGGGCAGCTTCACCCAGAGTGACAACGGAGAAGATCACACGTTCAAAGGCGATTACAGTGCAGTTCTCTATCGGGACGACAAAGGACTGATGCAGATGTTTGCCCTCACAGGCCCGGTGAAGATCGAGCGTGAGGCGGACGTGATGACCGTCAGCGCGTCATTCTTCGATAAAAACCACGCGTATCATACGCTTGTTTACCGCGGTGAACTGAAACTGAACGACGCCACGCTGAATGTCCGCCTGCCGCAGATCGACGACGACGTGTTCATCGACGGTGCCTATGCTTCGGGCGTGTACAACGGTGACGTGTTCGAGAACGGAAGCGGACTTACGGAGATCACCATTTACGACAGGAAAGCGGAGAACGGCGAGCCCAACGGCTCTGCCATGACGATCGCCCTGTTCAGTACCAAGTTCACCGACCCGCAGCGGGAACGGCGCCTTATCCCAGGGACGTATCAGGCTGCCACGACCTATGCGCAGGGCACCTGGATGCCGACCGTGGAGCTGGAAATCCTGGGCATGATCGTTCCCATGGGTACCTTCGTTACCTATGCCGACGGGACGCAGCAGGGCGCCTATGCCTATGCCGCCTCGGGCGACGTGGTTATCCGGGAAGGCGGCAACAATACCTATACCATCGAATTCGACCTGCAATCCATTTCCGGCCATGCGATTCGGGGCTCCTATACGGGCGAGGTCTATCTCGAAGACCAGTCGAGGGACGACAAAAACGACGGCACGTCGAACCTGGATAACGATTACGAGTTGGATCTGAGCCTCCAGTCGCGGGCGAACTGCTACCCGCAGGAAGAGATTTGGGTCCGAGGCCTGGGCACCGTATCCGTCGAGACGGCCTGCGAGTACTCCGGTCGCGAATACGGATTCCAGCAGGTTTGGATCGGTACGGGCGAGGGCGTATGGGAAATCACAGACGAATACCCGGCGGATAAGGGACGAGGTAAGCTCATCGAGGACGATGTGCTGCGTATCGACCTGCTCGTCCAAAAAGGCTTGGAGGACAAGATCACTCCGGGTACCTATCCGATTACCACCAACCGCTATCCGGTCCTTTTCGGAGCCGGGGTTTGTGTCTGCGGATACAACTGTTTTTACGGAACGTCCATGCTGCGTGTAATGAGCGCAATCGGTTGGGGATACCCTTCCGGATATTACGATCCGGATTATACGGTGGCGAACGGATGGCTCAACGTTCCGCAATTCGGCAAATACGCCTCGATCTACTCGGGCGTGGTCACGGTCGCCAAAGCGGACGGCGGTGACAACTGGTTCACTTTCACAGTGGATGGCCGGGATGTGCTCAAGCACCGCATCACGGGATCGTGGACCGGTCCGGTCTGTCTCGGAAATACGGATACGCCCGTCGTACAGTCGGGGGCAGCGCCGCAGACGGCCGCGGAACGGAAAACCTCCTCTTTCCGCGAGCTTAAATCCTGCATCGAGGAGCAGCAACGGATTTCCGTTTACCGGCAGTCATTCAAATAAAGCGTCAGGAAGTGCGGACGCCGCAGTCCGCACTTTATTACACCATAAAATTTCATTCTTATGAAAAAGACAGATTGGTCAAGACTGCGTGTCCTGACATGGGCGATTCTTTTTGCAGCCATGTTTTTCGCCTCCTGCGCGGACGATAAGGAGGACACTCCCCTGCCGCCCCCTCGCGAACTGACGAACCAGATCGAGTACGACGGAGGCGAACCCATCGCCATCGAATCGGCGATCTTCGGCGTGGAAGATACCGACCTCTACACGTTCTATCTCTCCCCTTCGCCGGGCATCACCGACATTGCGAGCATGGAGGCCGCAAAAGATTATCTGCGTATCCTCGTGCGCAATCCCCGAGGCACGGTCGATACGGCGAGCGAGCCGTTTGAAATCTCCTACAAGGACATTTTCGTAAAGGGACAGAGCGTGAACGACGCGGTGAAAGTGGAGTTATCGGCCGACTTTGCGGCCGGAACGTCGCTGCTCGACCTGAAGGTGGGCGTGACGCTCGAGTCGGGCAGAACGCTGCGGGTGCGTTACAACCACACCTGCCCTGAAGCTGCGCCGCAGCCGCTCGACAACCAGTACGAACTCGACAGCGAGGTTTCGGCCATCGGCAGCGTCGTGAAGTGGCGGTATCCGAAAGAAGGTGTCACGACCTACTATTTTTATACCGATAGAGGCGTCGAAGCTCCGTCGGTCTCGAAACCCGCAGGTCTGGAGATCACACTGGCCGATGGCGTCGAAGCCGCGAATATCGACCTTTCGACGGCCGACCCCGGGCAGGTTTCGATAAGCTGCGGCGAGTTCGGCAATACGGCCGGTACGACCGGCACGCTCGGCATCGTTGGGAACGAAGCGGGAGCGGAACTGACCGTCACGCTCGATGCCCGGAAAGGCGGCAGCCGCCTGCGTGCCCGCTATGCCGGTTCGTTCGCCTCGGGATACGAGAGCAGCGACCGCATCCGGATCACGGCCGCCGGAATCTCGGATGAAGCCGACCTGCACCGGGTATTCCGCTACAAGGAGTCGATTATGAACAACTATGCGTTCGGACTTGCGGATGCCGAGTCTCCTGCCGACCTTATGGCGGGCCGTTATGCCGTAGAGTTGGGGCTGAGTAACATTGGTATCGGCACGACGATCGACCTTGCGACGGAAGCCAGCAGATGCACGTTCGTATTGCACGACTATGTAAACTATATGTCCTATGATATCTCGAAAGATTCGGGCCGGGGCGCCACGGGCACGATCACGACAGCCGGAACAGCCGAACGGATCTACCTGCGCCTGTCGGTTGCATTTCCCGATGGTCCGACGGTCGAAGGCGAGTGGTACGGCGAGGTTACGAACGCGGAGGAGATGTTCGACCTGCGGCCGGTAAAGCCGTTCGTCCCCCATATCACGATCGTCTCCTCCGAAGGCGACGTGCTGTCGGAGCAGAATTTATCGGCGATGGAGGTGCGTTTGGAGAACAATTACCGGCTGCGCGGCGGCGATCCGCAATACGGCGGCGCCACGTTCGATGCGTACTTCATCTATTTCCGACCCGAAAATTCGAGCTCTTCCATCGAGTCGTTCGATGAAGTACCCCGGCTGATGATTCCCGCGTCGTATCTCAACTCCTCGGATCTCGATCTGTCCGCGCCGAGGGATGATCTGCATTGGAGTTTCAAGTTCAGCAACAGCAATCTCCAGCAACCCGAATATTCCGAAACCTATACGATGTATGGAATGATCTCGGGATATTGTCCCGACGAGGTGCGGACCACGGTGGTGCGCAACGCGGATAAGACGTGGACGGTCTCTTTCGCAATGAAAGACTCCTACCCCTCGACCTGGAATCCCGACCGCAAGGAGGGCTATCAGAATACGGTAACGGTCGAATGGGAAGGGCCCGCGACCAAATATTCGGGTCCGAACAAGAACGACCTGACCGACGACGACTATTGACCTTAGCCGGCGGAGACCGTTCGTCGGCGCTCCGTGGACGACTTACCGATCTCGATCCGTATCCATATACGGACTATTTACACCGAATCGGCATGAACAGACCCCTTGTGGTATGATTGAAAAAGCCGCTCGACCGAGCGGCTTTTTCTTTCGACGGATTTCGTATTTTCTTCCCGAGGCGTCTTCTTGGTCTTGTTTGGGTTCTGCTTTTTATTCAGATCGGGGTTCCGGCCACTCTTTAAAAGAGTCATTCATTATCGATCCGGATCGCCTTAACCGGTTGGAATTACCATTATAATTCCTTAAATTTGACAGAGCGCGTAACCGACAAACGCTTGAATACCTTAGCGGTCTACCTGTTGAAATGGTATAAGTTTAATCGGTACAGGTATTCAAATGTTAATTATTTACTGGATAAAATTTTTATTTAACGATGAAAAATAATTGCATTATTATTCTTTACCCTGCTTACTTCTTGTCTTTCAGCATATCTCTTTGTAGTTTGAAAATTATATTATTTCTCTTGATTGGATGCAGCTTGGGTTGCAGTAACCATTCATCTTTTAACCGAGATAATGTTAAGACAGATGTTTACAATTGTTATCCTGAGATTATTAATAAAGAATTAAAGGAAAGTATTATACAATATGTAAATGATCGGGTTTTAGAATTCCAAGCTTATAATTTCACAAATTTTAAAGATATAAAATTATTGACAATTACATTCAACATAAATAATAATGGTAATAAAATATATACGATTCGCGAAAGTGGTTTAGGATGGATATTCGATGATCCAAGACCCATTTTTATAGGTAGTATCGGCGATATTTATTTTGGTTTTTATAATCAGGATAATCATGATTTTCAAATGTCAATTGAATCCATGATAAATGTATTGGGGAAAGATTATCCTTATTTCAAAACAGATTACGAGGAATACCAAAAGCGACTAAAAAAATTCCCTAAAGAAATTGGTTATGCTTTAGCTGCCTTTGAATCTTTCATATATGAGGGTGATTATTGGATATTGGAATTTTCCGGAAATAAGCTCGTGTCCAAAACGATAGTTATGGAAATGAATGGTACTAAACAAGAATTCCGATACGATTAGTCCAAATTTTTTAGTCAATATTCAGTAATTACTTCCACCTATCAAGTCTTATCTACTCCCGGTCGATGACCGGGAGTTTTTGTTTGCACCTGCCAGCCTATAATTAACTATAACAAACTTAATTGCTATTCTACTGCATGAATTCGCCGGATTGGCAATTTCAGCGGAATTTATGAAATACCAACTATCCACCTTCTGCCATGACTTGCCCTGTCGTCTTTTCGCGTTCGGTGACGGTTGATCTCCAGCAGTTGGATATACTATTATTATTTCTTAAATTTGACCGTGCGCGTAACCGACAAACGCTTGAATACACTGGCTACCTACAGCTATATGCTTTTATCCAAAATTTAATTTGCCAGCTGGAAACCACGATTAGAATTTGAAAACAGGTGAATTTAATCCAATCTATAAAAATTAATGAAAAGAATCAATTATAACCCATTTTATACTGCTATTGCTGGCCTTGTTATTTGGCTGTTTGTAATGATTGGTATAATACCCACCTTTTTTGAAATGTTTGGTTTTGGGGGTGGGGATTTCGGCTTTTTTGTTTATGGGCTTTATCTTTTGCCAGTGGTATTTTTAATTGTTTTTAATGGAACCTTATTTTTCAATAGGTTATGGACACGAAAGCATATTTTGGCAATTATTGCAACTAATTTAGCTGTTGTTGTTTGGCTAATTAATTCTTACTACGCTTTTGTAGAAAGGGACTTTAGTGAGTTATGGTTTTTTCAGTTGTTAGACTTAATTAATGAATAGTAGTGTTAAGCGTTACGCCGCTAAGTTACGTCATTCTTCCACCGGAAATTGCTATATCGTGCGGAATTTTCATTTTTGTGGATACCCGCTTCAAACCCATATCTACGGTCGCACGGTCGTCTCATTGCGTTCCGCGTTGGTTGATCTCAGGACAGTAGCAATTCCTTTATCGCAAATCGCTCGCGTTGGAAACCGAGGTGAACGATGCGCTGGAAATGGGTTGAAGAAAGAGTGAGTCGAGGAACGATATGCTTATTAATATTTAATGATGAAAAAAATTATTGCATTATTATTCTTTACCCTACTAACATCTTGTCTTTCAGCACAATCTCTTTGTGGTTTGAAAATCGAAAAGGGGGCAAAAGTCAATTATCATTACCTAAATTTCAGAGGTGAGGATTCACTCATTGTATCCAAAACCTTGTTAAATTGGCCTATTCCTGGAGAGTTGGATTTTGATGACCTTATCGAAGACATTACTACCAAGATATTTAAGAATGGTTTCCAATATGACAACCAAAATGATACGGTCTTATTGGCATCCAATTTCGGACGTTTGCGTGTTTATACAAAAAACCATCGATACCAATATATTTGTAATAATGTTAAGTTCGAGGTTGCAGATTTAAGACTTACCAAAGGTACACTGGAAAATGATTTTGCAATATATCGGGGTGATTTTGATAAAGTGAAGACAAATATCGAAAATCGAGGTTATGTTTTGACTTTTGGAGCTGGATATGCAATAAGATTTATCATTAAGGACGGTATGATTCAGTATCCCTTTGATTTTTGGAGATACTACTATGTTCAATAAATCTCTTGTAAAGAACAGTTCTTCCGCCGGAATTTGTTATATTATACGGAATTTTTAATTTTGGTGGAAGACCCGCTACAAATCTATGCAAATTTGATTAAGTGTGTACTCGTCAAGCGCCTGAAGATATATGCATTGAATCAAGCTATTTTGTTACAGTTAAAGGGGGTGGTTAGTTCCAAGGTGTCGCATTTTCCTCGAGGTTTATTATAATTTTGAGACGGGAGAAGTAATAACAATCTAAGAAAATGATTAAAACGAATTTTAATCCAATTAAGGCGTTAGTTATAACACTTGGAATTGGGCTTCTGATTACGGTAATATTAATTCCTTCTTTTGAAGAATTACTCGGTTACAGTAGCGGTACTACATATGGTTGGATTCTTTGGGGAATCTGCCTTTTACCATTAGTGTGTCTTTTAATCTATAATATATTTATAATCATTAATCGAAATTGGACCCATAAAAAAATTGTAGCAATAATCATTATTAATTTAATATTGTTATTCTGGCTTTCTAATTCGATTAAAGCGATATACCAACATGACCTTTCTACTTTGTGGATATTTTACTTATAAAGTAATCATGGGCACAGAAGAATAATTCAATTTTTTCCTTTATACATAAATAGTTATTATGAGCGCACAAAAAGCAGGTGCAAGAACTCTAAAAGATGGAAGTCCAATGTATCCTACTTTATATAAGGTTAAAATATTATGAAAGCATTAGTATTTATAACATGTTTATTTTGCATATCCTGTGAAGGAATTTTGGATTATGACTGGGGACAAGAATTCTTAAATAATTCAGATCAAGATTATTTATTTTACCTTCATTATTATGATAGTGGTAAAATTTCTTGCCCAGCATATGATCAGCTATCCACTAAACCATATCTTCATTTAATCAAATCTAAAGAGTGTGGTGGATGGTCCATGTCGCCGACAACTTTTGAGTATGGCACCTTAGGTCATATGTACGCATTCAGTCCGGATACCCTTGCCCGCTATTCCTGGGAAGAAGTGCTTGCCAACAAAAAGTATTGGTTTACCGCGAGGCCCTGCCAACTTGAGCCGATACAATTTCCCGAGGAATTCGAGTATATGGGCGATATGTAACAAAACTTCCGGTCGATGACCGGGAGTTTTGTTTACCCCGCAACCGTGCCGGCTTTGTAAGCGTTGCTTTGCGCTACGTCCAGCACAGGAGTTACCTGTCCTGATTGAGCGATCGCCGGGCAAAATGCGTTTCATCGATACGGGCATCCGGTACGATTCACGCAAGGCCCTCCCCTCCTTGCCGGATACGTCGCACCCTCCGGAAGATATTTCACACTCGCTATCAAACGGTTCACCGGTCAAAAGAGACGGTTGGATTTTTTACGGTCGCACGGTACGCGCATGCGGATTATTTTTGATACCGAATCACAAGACCCGATCCTATGTTCCATGCCATAGTCCGCTTTGCCGTTACGAAAAAAATTTTCGTCGGCCTGACCACCCTTTGTTTGCTTGCCGGCGGGATGTATGCGATGCTGACCCTGCCGGTCGATGCCGTGCCCGACATCACCAACAACCAGGTTCAGATCGTCACCGTGTCGCCCACGCTGGCGCCGCAGGAGGTCGAGCAGCTTATCACCTTCCCGATCGAGATCGCCATGAGCAACATCATGCATGTGGAGGAGATCCGCTCGGTGTCGCGTTTCGGTCTGTCGGTGGTGACGGTCGTATTCAAGGAGAGCGTGCCGATCCTCGATGCGCGGCAGCTCATCAACGAGCAGATTCAGACCGTGTCCGGCGAAATTCCATCCGAACTGGGCATGCCCGAAATGATGCCCATTACGACCGGACTGGGTGAAATATACCAATATACGCTCGACGTGGCGCCCGGATGCGAGGAGCGATACGATGCGATGGAGCTTCGCACGATTCAGGACTGGATCGTCAAACGACAGTTGTCGGGCATTCCGGGCATTGTCGAGATCAACAGTTTCGGCGGTTACCTCAAGCAGTACGAAGTGGCGGTCGATCCCGATGCGCTCTATTCGCTCGGCATTACGATCGGCGACGTATATGAAGCCCTCAACCGCAATAATCAGAACACGGGCGGCAGCTACATCGAAAAGGTGAACCGCGCCTATTACATCCGTTCCGAAGGCATGATTTCGAGCCTGAAAGACATCGAACGTATCGTGGTCGCAAACCGCGGCGGCATCCCCGTCCATATCAACGACGTCGGGACGGTCCGTTTCGGCTCGGCAAAGCGTTTCGGCGCCATGACGCGCGACGGACAGGGCGAGTGTGTGGGGGGCATTGCCATGATGCTCAAGGGGGCCAATGCCAATGTCGTCACGAAAGAGCTGGAAAGCCGCGTAGCGAAAATCCAGAAGATGCTCCCCGAAGGGGTTTCGATCAATCCCTACCTCAACCGCTCGGAGCTGGTCAGCCGCAACATCTCGACCGTCATCCGCAACCTGATCGAGGGGGCGATCATCGTTTTTCTGGTGCTTATCCTCTTCCTCGGCAACGTGCGTGCCGGGCTGATCGTCGCCTCGGTCATCCCGCTGGCCATGCTCTTCGCCTTTATCCTGATGCGGGTGTTCGGCGTGTCGGCCAATCTGATGAGCCTGGGCGCCATCGACTTCGGCATCGTGGTGGACGGCTCGATCGTGATCGTCGAGGGCATCCTGGCGCATATCTACGGTAAATCGTTCCTCGGCAAGACGCTATCCAGGGCGCAGATGGACGAACAGATCATCGCCGGTGCGGGCAACGTCGTGCGGTCGGCGACTTTCGCTGTGCTCATTATCCTGATCGTCTTTTTCCCGATACTCACCCTGACAGGCATCGAGGGGAAATACTTTACCCCGATGGCCCAGACGCTCGTGTTCTGCATCATCGGGGCCTTGATCCTGTCGTTGACCTATGTGCCCATGATGGCGTCGCTCTTTCTCAAACGCCATATCCGCGCGACGCGGACTTTCGCGGATCGGTTCTTCGCCCGGCTGAACGGTCTTTACCAGCGCTGCCTGAACGGATGCCTTCGTTTCGGCGGGGTGACCGTGGCGGCGGCATTCGTGCTGCTGGCCGCCAGCCTGCTGCTGTTTACGCGGCTCGGTGCGGAATTCATCCCCACGCTCGACGAGGGCGATTTCGCCATGCAGATGACTCTCCCGGCAGGCAGCTCCCTGACCCGGAGCATCGTCCTGTCGGAGCGCGCCGAGAAAATCCTGATGGATAATTTCCCTGAGATCAGACACGTGGTCGCCAAAATCGGTACGGCCGAAGTGCCCACCGACCCGATGGCCGTCGAAGATGCCGATGTGATGATCGTCATGGAGCCTTTCGAGGCGTGGACGAGTGCGTCGTCGCGTGCCGAAATGGTCGAGAAGATGAAAAGGGCGCTGGATACCCTGCAAGGTGCGGAGTTCAACTTCAGCCAACCTATTCAATTGCGGTTCAACGAACTGATGACCGGAGCCAAAGCCGACATAGCCGTTAAACTCTACGGCGAAGATATGGCGGAACTTTACGCCAAGGCGCAGGAGGCGGCGAGATACGTCGAACAGGTGCCCGGCGCATCCGACGTGCTGGTCGAACAGGCGATGGGGCTTCCGCAGTTGGTCGTGAAGTACAACCGCAGCAAGATCGCCCGCTACGGGGTGAACATTGAGGAGCTCAACACCGTCATCCGCACAGCCTATGCGGGCGAAGCCGCGGGGACGGTCTTCGAGAACGAGCGCCGTTTCGACCTGGTCGTGCGTCTCGACCAGGAGAAGGTCGCCGACCTGAACCTCGACCGGCTCTTCGTGCGCACGAGCGAGGGGGTGCAGATTCCGGTCAGCGAACTGGCCACGATCGACCTGATCAACGGCCCGCTCCAGATCAACCGCGACGCCACCAAGCGCCGTGTGGTGATCGGCGTGAACGTCCGCAACGGGGATATCCAGCAGGTCGTGAATGCCATTCAGGAAACACTCGACAAGAACGTCAAACTCGGTCCGGGCTACTATTTCGAGTACGGCGGGCAGTTCGAGAACCTGCAAAACGCCATCCGCACCCTGCTGGTCGTGATTCCCGTCGCGCTGCTGCTCATCCTGCTGCTGCTCTTCTTCGCTTTCAGGAGCATGACCTACACGCTGGTGGTCTTCAGCACCGTGCCCCTGTCGCTGATCGGCGGCATCCTCGCCCTGTGGCTTCGGGGACTGCCCTTCAGCATTTCGGCCGGCGTGGGATTCATCGCGCTGTTCGGCGTGGCCGTTCTCAACGGCATCTTGATGATAAACCATTTCAACGATCTCCGGCATAAAGGGAACTACCCGCTGACCACAGACCGCGTCATCCGCCGCGGTACGCCCCACCTGTTGCGCCCCGTATTTCTCACCGGGTTGGTCGCATCGCTCGGCTTCGTCCCGATGGCCGTCGCAACGACGGCCGGTGCCGAGGTGCAGCGTCCGCTGGCAACCGTCGTCATCGGCGGGTTGATCGTCTCCACCATGCTGACGCTCGTCATCATTCCGGTCTTCTACCGGCTGGTGAATATGGCGCCCCTGTTAAAACGCAAACCGATGTTCCGAAAATTCTTTCCCCTGTTGATGCTGCTTCTGCTGCCCTTCGGTTCGCAGGCGCAGCAATGCGTCACGCTCGACGAAGCGGTCGCTATGGCACTGGCCAACCATCCGCGCCTGCGTTCCGCCGAGGCCACGATCGAAAGGGCTCGCGCCGCACGCGGTGAGTCGTGGGAGCTGGCTCCGACCACCGTGGAATATGCGTGGGGGCAACTCAACGGCCCCGGCCGGAACGACAACCAGGTGACCGTCACCCAGTCGGTCGGCTCGCTGGTGACGCCGTTCTACAAAAACGCCCTGGTCCGGCGTCAGGTCGAAACCGGCACCCTTTACCGGGAGCTGGTGCAACGGGAGATCACGGCCGAAGTCAAACGCGCATGGGCGTATTACCTCTATACGGGCGAACTCTGCACGCTCTACCGCGATCAGGATACGCTTGCCGGACAGCTTCTTCGCTCCGGGGAGTTGCGCTATGCGCAGGGTGACATATCGCAACTCGAACGGAATATGACGGCAACCACGGCCGCTGAGATGCGCAACAAGCTCTTTCAGGCGCAGGAGGAACACCGGCTGGCGGCCGTGCGGCTGCAGTGGGCCTGCTATGCGGAAACCCCTTTGATTCCTGCCGACACGGTACAGGCGATGTGTGCTGTCGATCCTGCGGATACGGGGGCAAGTGATGCTTATCGTGGCTTTTTCAACAGCCGGGCCGACGAGATGCTTGCCCGTGTGCGGGTTGAGAAGAGCCGCTTCTTTCCCGAGCTGTCCGTGGGCTATCTGCGCCAAAACATCCTACCCGAAAAGGGGTTGAACGCCTGGACCGTCGGAGCGTCGTTCCCGATTTTCTTCAACTCGCAGCGCAGCCGTATCCGCCAGGCCAAAGTCGATGCCTATATCGCCCGCAACGATGCGGAGGCAAACATTCGGGCCGTGGACAACAAAATCGCTGAGATCCGGACGCTGTTGCGACGCTATGCGGAAAGCATCCGTTACTATACCTCGACGGCTCTTCCCGAAGCCGACGCACTGATCCGTTCGGCGACGTTGCAGTTGAAAAACAGCGACACGGGGATTCCCGAGTTTATCCAAAGCCTGAACAGTGCGTTGGAAATCCGGCGCGGATATGCCGAGGCGGTGTATAACCACAACGTCGCCGCACTCGAATATGAACTGTACCGATAACCGAAAATAATAACAGCTCCATGAAAAAAATAGTTCTTCCCCTGATTGCCTTGTGCTGCGCCTGCGGCCATACGACAACCCCGACAGCGCCCGAAACGGCACAGACGCTCGCGGACAGCACGATTTCCAGGCCGGTCCAGCCGCAGGACAGCTCCTTGCAGGCCGACGCCGTTTCGGGGGCCACGGCCGTGGCCAACCAACCCTCGTTCAACGGGACGATCTGTCTCTTATACACATCTCCGAGCCCACGAGACTAGGCATGATCTCGTA
>ENA-OYBZ01000318-OYBZ01000318.1-human-gut-metagenome-genome-assembly--contig:-NODE-318-length-12336-cov-6.455338_pt1 | contig 12336 bp, 10 predicted proteins | sample MGYA00244626_ERZ652865 | MGnify/ENA primary metagenome ERZ652865 (study PRJEB26926, sample SAMN06164773) | human gut metagenome | biome: ENVO:00009003; feature: ENVO:2100002; material: ENVO:00002003...
AACTTATATAAATCCCTCATGGCAAACGACTTTTCTACGTTTCCGGTCACAATGGCACGGTGCGCAACGCACTTTGCATCGGGCGGCATTACCGTGCCCTTATTGTCCAGATAGTAGTTCTCGCCGTTGGCGCTCATTATCCTCAGGATAGGGATGCGCTGGGTTACTTCGATACAGAGTTTGCCGCTCGGCGTCTTGTAACATTCCACTTCGTCGATGAGCGGATGCTTGGAGAGCGCCTGCTCCAACGTTTTGGTGCGGATACGGTCCAAGTGCTTGCCTATGGGACTGACGCCTTTCTTTTCCAGCATGGCGGCTACTTCCTTTTTCGTGATGAAGCCGGCATATACCGTGTCTTTGATAACCAGCTCCACATCACGGCACACTTGACCCGCCGGCTTCCGGTTGAAAGCGGTAACGGCCACTATCAGGTAGGCAAGGACGAGCAACAGGACGATAGAAAGTAGAATCCTTTTAATCATAGGCTTATTTGCTGTTTACTGTTTTACGGTTTACGCTTTGCTGCGCTGTTCGAGCAGCCGGGCTATGGAAGGTACATAGTTGTCCAGGTCTCCGGCTCCCAGTACTATCAGCACTTCAACCGGTTTCTTCGAGAGCAGGTCGGGAATGTCTTCCTTTCTGCATATGCACTTTTCGATGCCAGGGCGCAGGTTGTCGTATATGAGTTGGCTGCTGACACCGGGAATGGGTTGTTCGCGGGCAGGGTATATCTCTGTCAGAATTACTTCGTCCAGTAGCGAGAGGCTGTCTGCAAAGTCTTTGTAGAAGTCTCTGGTACGGGTATAGAGATGGGGTTGGAAGATAGCCGTTATCTTCTTGTCCCGGTAAAGTTCGCGGATAGACTTCACGCTTTGCGCGATTTCGGCGGGATGATGGGCGTAGTCGCTGAGGAATACGAGTCTGTCCGTCTTTATCTTGAAGTCGAAACGGCGGTCTACGCCGCGGAAACTGGCCATTCCCTGTCTGATTTCCTCATCGGTGACCCCGTTCAGGTGTGCAAGCGCCATGGCTGCCACGCCGTTCTCTATGTTGATGCCGATAGGTACACCGAGCCGGATATCGTTGATGCGGGTGTCCGGAGCAATGAAGTCGATGACGATTTCACCGTTTCCGATGCGGATGTTCTCGGCATGGAAGTCTCCTTCGTCGCGGGAGTAGGTATAAGTTCTTACGCCCGGCTGTACATCCGGCTGCAAGGCAAGCCCCTTCCGGATAATCAGTGCCCCTCCCGGTTGGATAAGGGTGGTGTAGTGGCGGAAGCTTTCAAGATAAGCCTCGCGCGTGCCGTATATGTCCAAATGGTCGGGGTCGGTAGAGGTGATAACGCTCATATAGGGAGAAAGCCAGTGGAACGAACGGTCGAACTCGTCGGCTTCGATTACGGTGTACGGACTGGTCGGAGATAAGAGCAGGTTTGTCCCGTAGTTCTTGGAGATGCCTCCGAGAAAAGCCGTGCAGCCCACATGCGACTGGTGGAAGAGATGCGCCGCCATTGTACTTGTGGTGGTCTTGCCATGCGTACCGGCAACGCAGAGTCCTTTGCTGCTGCGGGTAATTGTGCCCAATACCTGGGAACGTTTATATATCTCGAAACCATTCTCCCGGAAATAGGCCAGTTCGGCATGCTCCTGAGGAATGGCAGGGGTGTACACCACCAGTGTGCTTTCCTTGTCCTTGCAATTCTCAGGGATGAGACCGGTGTTTTCCTCATAATGTATTTGTGCACCTTCTGCAATGAGATGCCCGGTCAGTTCGCTCGGCGTACGGTCATATCCCGCCACGAACTTGCCTTTGGATAGAAAATAGCGTATCAGTGCGCTCATGCCGATGCCGCCGGCACCGACGAAATAAACGGATTTTATGGTTTCTATATTCATGTACTTGTCATTTAATAAGTTTCAGCACCTCTTTGGCGATGACGGTTGCCGAGTCGGGCAATGCCAATCGGGCGATGTTGTTGCTCAATTCTTTCAGTTTATCACTGTCTTTTACCGTATCCAGTGCTGCGGGTAGGAGTTTCTCTTCGGCTTCCGCATCCTTTACGTAGATGGCGGCGTCTTTATCGACGAGCGCCAGTGCGTTCTTGGTCTGGTGGTCTTCTGCCACATTGGGCGAGGGGACAAGGATTACAGGCTTGTGAAGCAGGCAGAATTCCGAAATGGAGCCGGCGCCGGCACGGGAGATTACCAAATCGGCAGCCGCATAGGCCTTCGCCATGTCTTTGATGAAATCCGTCACATACAGGTTGGGTATGGCATTGATGTGCGGGTGGTGTACGGCTTCACCGGTTGCCGCGGTGATGGCGTCCCTTACCTGGTCGATGTATATTTTGCCGGTCTGCCAGATGAACTGTATGTCGGAGTTCTGCCGGATGACGTCAAGGCCGGCGGTCAGGGTGCGGTTAATGGTGCGTGCCCCGAGGCTGCCGCCCAGTATCAGGATAGTCTTTTTGGACGGGTTCAGGCTGAAGTAGCTTACGGCTTCTTCGTGCGAAACGGCATGTCCGAGCAAGTTCTGGCGGACGGGGTTGCCGGTCATGATAATCTTCTCTGCAGGGAAGAACTTTTCCATGCCTTCGTAGGCAACGCATATCTTGCAGGCTTTCTTGGCAAGCAGCTTGTTGGTGACACCTGCATAGGAGTTTTGCTCTTGTATCAGGGTAGGTACTCCCATCATTCCCGCCGTTTTCAGGGTAGGGCCGCTGGCATAGCCGCCCACGCCTACTGCCACCTGCGGACGGAATTGCTTGATGATGCTGCGCGCTTTCCATTGGCTGCGTGCCAGTTTCACCAATACGGCAAAGTTCTTCCACAAATGCTTGCGGTCGAAGCCCGCCACGGGCAGGCCGATAATCTTGTAGCCGGCATCGGGTACACGCTGCATTTCCATGCGTCCTTCTGCACCTACGAACAGGATTTCCGCATCAGGACGCAATTCCTTAATCGCGTTGGCAATGGATACGGCCGGGAAAATGTGTCCGCCCGTACCGCCACCGCTGATGATAATGCGCGGCTTGTTGTTCTTTGTTTCCATATCTGAGTTTATCTACTTGCTACTACTGATAATTAATCTTATTCAAATTCGGCATCGCTGTTCAGCATCTTGGCTGTCGGCTCGGCAGCGCTTTGCGCTTCGCTGTAGGTGCTTTCGTTCCCGTTGCCGGTTTCCACCTGCATGGTGATTTGGGCATCGTGCGCTCTCTGTTCTTCCAGCTTGGCGGTGTACCGGCTCACACTCAGTATCATGCCGATATAGGCGCAGTTTATCAACGTCGAAGTACCTCCTTTGCTGATAAGCGGCAGCGGTTGCCCGGTTACGGGAGCCAGTCCCACGGCCACCATCATGTTGAAGACGGCCTGCGACACCAGCAGCAGGGCTATGCCGATGATGAGGAAGGCGGGGAAGGTGCGGTCGCATTTCTTTGCGATACGTCCTACGCGTATCAACAGACAGATGTAAAGGAATACGACTATGACGCCTCCTACCAGTCCGAGTTCCTCGATGATAATAGCAAAGATGAAGTCGGAGAATGCCTGGCTCAGGAAGTCACGCTGTACGGAGTTGCCCGGTCCCTTGCCGATGACATTGCTGGTGGCGACAGCGATACGTGCGTGGGCTATCTGGGCGTCTTTGTCTATATCGAATTTTGCGGCAGGCACTACCTCGTCACTCGTAAACTTCTCGATACGGGCACGCCACGTGTCGAACCGGTGCAGGAAAGGTATGTCGCTGTTCTTGGTCATCAGCAGGAAAGTTACGGCAACAATACCTACCGATGCCAGGCTGCCAATCAGCATCAACAGTCGTTTTGCAGAGACACGCCCTATGAACATCATCAGAAAGACTACCCCGAACAGCAATGCCGCCGTGGACAAGTTCTCCGGAGCAATGAGCAGGCAGATAACTCCGGTTATTATCATAATCCGCTTGAAAGCCTTCGGGTTGGCGCCGTCCTCATCCTGCCCTTTGGACAGGATGAAAGCCGTGACTATGATAACCGCCATTTTGGCTATCTCTGAGGGCTGGAACTGTATGCCCATGAACGTCATCCAGCGCGCTGCCCCGTTGATACGTTCCATCATCATGACCAGTATCAGCAGTATTGCGGAAGCCGGCAGCAGGAAGACAGGGAATACCTGAAACCATTTATAGGGGATGTTGTGCATGAGGACCACAATTACAGCACCTACCATCAGGATAATGCTGTGCTGGGTGATGGGCCCCCAATGGTCGCCGCTCTTATAGGTAAGCGTACTGGCAGCACTGAACACCTCTGTAATGGAGATGAGGCAGAGGAAGAGGAAAATAATCCAGATTACTTTGTCTCCTTTGAATATGCTTTTTAATAAATCCATTTATAACTCTCTTACGTATTTCTTGAATTGGTCGCCCCGGTCTTCATAGCTCTTGAAGAGGTCGAAGGAAGCGCAACAGGGACTCAATAATACTGTTTCGCCTTTCCGGGCTAATTTGAAAGCGGCGTCTACCGCATCTTTCATGCCGGTCTGCACATCGGCCACCGGCAGACCGAGGCGGTCGAAAAAGCCGTGCAGCTTTTCATTGTGCAGTCCCAGGTAGACCAGCGCGGAGCATTTGCTACGTACCAAATCCTCTATTTCGGTATAGTCGTTTCCTTTGTCTTTGCCGCCGAGGATAAGCACGGTTTTGGTTGTCATGCTTTGCAGGGCGTACCAGCAGGAATTGACATTGGTTGCTTTGGAATCGTTGATGAATTGGACGCCGCGTACGGTCGCTACCTTTTCCAGACGGTGCTCTACACCTTTGAAGTCGGACAAGGCTTTGCGGATATCTTCTTTGCGGATACCTGCAAGGTTGGCGGAAATGCCGGCAGCCAATGAGTTATACAGGTTGTGGGTTCCTCGCAGGGCAAGTTCTTCCTGCTCCATGTTGAAAGCAATCGGTTCGTTGATTTCCACTTCACCGTCTTCCACATAAGCGATGGCGCCGTCTTCCTTTACGGCGGCGAAAGGATAAGGATGGGCTTTTAAACCGTGCTTTTCCAGCTCTCTGCGGATGATGGGGTCGTCGTTCCAGTAGATGAAAGCATCTTCCGGAGTCTGGTTTTGCGTGATGCGGAATTTGGCATCCACATATTTCTGCATGCAGTGATCGTATCTGTCCAGATGGTCAGGGGTAATGTTCATCAGGACGGCGATATTGGCGCGGAACTTATACATATTGTCCAGTTGGAAGGAGCTGAGTTCGATAACATAATAGTCGTGCTTCTCCATGGCCACCTGCAAGGCAAGGCTGTTGCCGATGTTGCCTGCCAGCCCTACATTCAGTCCCGCACTCTTGAAGATGTGGTAAATGAGCGAGGTGGTGGTAGTCTTGCCGTTAGAACCGGTGATGCAAATCATTTTGGCGTTTGTATAACGTCCGGCGAACTCTATCTCGGAGATGATGGAGATGCCTTTTTCTTTCAATTTCAGAATCAGCGGAGCGTCGTTGGGGATGCCAGGACTTTTTACCACTTCATCGGCATTCAGTATCAGCTCTTCCGTGTGCTGTCCTTCCTCCCAGGCAATGCCATGCTTGTTCAGCAGTTCCTTGTATTTGTCTTTAATGGCAGACATGTCGGATACGAACGTGTCGAAACCTTTCACCTTGGCAAGTACGGCAGCTCCCGCGCCGCTTTCGCCTGCTCCTAAAACTACAATTCTACTCATATACTATTATAATTAAGATCGGTAACTCTTCATTTTTCATTCATAATTCTTCATTGGGTTGTTATCTTATCTTTAACGTTATAATTGTTATTGCTGCCAGTACAATGGTTACGATCCAGAAGCGGACGGTAATCTTCGATTCATGGAACAATTGTGCCGGTTGGGTAAATACCACTTTGCAACCGGGCTCTATCAGGTTCATGCCGGTGCGGAAGTGGTCGTGTATTGGCGTCCGTTTGAAGAGACGCTGTTTTACCCCTTTCCGTTTGCCGGCTTTGTAGTAGACCCGTTGCAGAATTACCGACAGGTTCTCTACAAGGAATATGCCGCATAGGATAGGTATCAGCAGCTCTTTATGGATGATAATGGCGTATACGGCAATGATACCGCCGATGGTCAGACTGCCTGTATCGCCCATGAATACCTGTGCCGGGTAGGCGTTGTACCAGAGGAAGCCGATAAGTGCACCGATGAAAGCGCAGATAAAGATTACCAGCTCTTCCGAACCCGGTATGTACATGATGTTCAGATAACCGGCATATTCGATATGGCTGGATACGTATGCCAGTATGCCCAGTGTCAGACCGATAATGGCGGAGTTGCCCGCTGCCATGCCGTCCATGCCGTCATTCAGGTTGGCGCCGTTGGAAACGGCGGTTACTACGAATATGGTGACGAGCACGAACAGTATCCAGCCCGCCGTTTGTGCGTGTTCTCCCATGAAGGACACGAGGTCGGCATAGTCAAGGTTGTTGCTCTTGAAGAAAGGGATGGTAGTCTGTGTAGCCTTGATTTCTTTGGCGGCATGTACTACCTCGATGCCTTGTCCCGGTTTCTCTACCTCGATGTTTTCACGGATAACGACCTGCGGACTGAGATACAGGGTAAGCCCTACAATGAGTCCCAAGCCTACCTGGCCGATAATCTTGAACTTACCGTGCAGGCCTTCCTTGTCTTTCTTGAATATCTTGATGTAATCGTCGGCAAACCCTAATGAACCTAACCACACAGTGGTGATAAGCATCAGAATCATATAGATATTATTCAGCTTGCCCAGCAACAGGCAGGGAATCAGAATGGCAAAGATAATGATTACTCCGCCCATGCTCGGCACGCCCACCTTGTTTACGCCGAACGGGTCGATGTTGGCATCCCGTTGCGTCTCGGTAATCTGTTTGCGTTTCAGCAGGTTGATGAACTTGTCACCCCAGATGCTCGAAATGAGCAATGCCAGGATGATAGCCATCAATGCCCTGAAAGATGTATAGCCGAACATACCCGCACCGGGGAAGTCGTATTTATCTAACCATTGGAATAAGTAGTATAACATAGTTTCTTACTTTATCACTTTAAAACATTATCGCCTTTAGTTCCTCTTTGTCATCGAAATGATGCTTCACTCCTTTTATCTCCTGATAATTTTCATGTCCTTTACCGGCTACGAGAATGACGTCTCCCGGTTGCGCCAGCATGCAGGCGGTCTTTATGGCTTCTTTTCTATCGGCGATACTGATTGTCTTCTGCAAATCGTCCTTATCCAACCCTGCCAGCATATCGTTGATGATGTCTTGCGGCTCTTCAAAGCGGGGATTGTCGGAAGTGATGATGACACGGTCGCTCAAACGGGCGGACTCTTTAGCCATGATAGGACGTTTCCCTTTATCACGGTTGCCGCCTGCGCCGACTACGGTAATCACTTTGCCTTTGCCTTCCAGTACGCCGTGGATGGCATTCAGCACATTCACCAACGCATCCGGGGTATGGGCATAATCCACAATGGCAGTAATGCCCTTCGGAGAGCGGATAGAATCGAATCTGCCTGCTACAGGGTGTAAAGTGCTGAGGGCAACGAGCACATCTTCTTCTTTCTTTCCCAACAGTACGGCTGCGCCGAATACGGCAAGAAGGTTGGAAGCATTGAACTTGCCGATAAAGCGTACGGCCAGCTCATGGTTGTTGAAATCGAGCAGCATGCCTTCAAAATGAGACTCCAATACTTTTCCCTTGAAATCGCTGAGGCTTCTCAATGAATACGTATATACGCGCGAACGTGTGTTCTGGGTCATGACCAGCCCGTTCTTGTCGTCTAGATTGGTCAGGCTGAACGCGTTCTTAGGCATGTCGTCGAAGAACTTCTTTTTTGCTTTGAGGTAGTTTTCGACAGTCTTGTGATAATCCAGGTGGTCGCGCGTAAGATTGGTGAAGATGCCGCCGGCAAACTTCAAACCGCTGATACGCTGCTGTGCGATAGAGTGGGAGCTGACTTCCATGAATGCGTATTTGCATCCGGAGTCTGCCATCTCACCCAGCAGGCGGTTAAGGGTAATCGGGTCGGGGGTGGTATGCTCGGTCGGCACGGGGCGGTCGTCAATGTAGTTGCATACCGTGGAAATCAGTCCGACTTTATACCCGAAATAACGGAATGTATTATACAATAAGGTGGCAATGGTTGTTTTGCCATTAGTGCCGGTTACGCCCACCAGCTCCATTTTGGAAGTGGGATCACCGTAGAAAGTGGTGGCAACCTTACCCACCGCATTCTCGCTGTCTTTTACTTGGATATATGTAACATCAGGATTTGTTTCTTCCGGCATGTCTTCGCACAGTACGGCTATAGCGCCTTTTTCAATGGCGGTAGGGATATATGCGTGACCGTCGGTCTGCGTACCGCGCATTGCCATAAACAAATGTCCGGCCGCAACTAAACGGGAGTCGATATTCACTCCTGTTATATCTTTCTCCGTACTGCCGATAATTTGTACCGGTTGTATCGCTTTTAATAGTTCGCTTAATTTCATTCCTTATTATATAATAATGTATATTCTTATATTAACGTAATGTCAAGGCTATTGTCTGTCCTTTTATCAATCGGCTTCCGCCTGCGATGGACTGGTTTCTTACCTTGCCGATGCCGTTGAGGCGTACTCTAAGTCCTTTGCTTTCCAGCAGATAAACAGCATCCTTGGCTCCCATGCCCACTACGCTGGGAACTATGCCGTCAGAAACTTTCTGATTTTGCAGGATAACGGCGGACGGGGCAGCCTGGCTGTGTCCCCACAACTCTCTCTCGTTTTCTACCTCAAACTGTTTCTGCACCGGAACATCCAATGTGTTGAGCACGCATAATGCCTCGTTCATCTCCCCGGCTTTTACCGCAGGAATTACATTGGTGGTGCTGTCTATCGCACTGCGTATATCGAACCGCAGATTCTTGGCATATACCCTTTCTGCAATCTTGCTGAATACGCTACCTGCCATCAAGCCGCCCGATGCCGGAAGTCCCGGCTTCTGTATGGAAACGATGCAACTGTATTTGGGAGCCTCTGCCGGGAAGTATCCGCAGAAACTGACGAGATAATTCACCCGTCCCGCCTTATAGCCGGCGGCACCTTGCGAAATCTGCGCCGTACCCGTCTTGCCGGCTACGGCAAACTGTTTGCTTCCGGCGGGTTTGGCCAAACCTTCGGCAACTACTTTGCGCAGAATCTCCCGTATCTGTGTCAGCGTATTGTCCGAGCAAATCTTCGGATTGATAACTTCCGTAGGAAAGTCACGGACAACCTCACCGTCTTTCACTGCCGCTTTTACGAATTTAGGGCGCACCATTGTACCGTTGTTGGCAATGGCATTATAGAAAGTCAGTATGTTCAGTGGCGGTACCTGCGTTTCATATCCTATACTCATCCAGGGTAACGTGGTCTTGGCAAAATACCGTTCTTTCGGACCGCGGATGTTAGGTTTGCCCTCTCCGGCTATTTGCAGGTGGAGCGGGCGGTCTATACCGATACGCTTCAATCCGTCTACGAACTTCTGCGGGTTGTCGCTGTAGTGCTTGTCGATAAGATATGAAACGCCGATATTGGATGATACTTCCAGAATACGTGTCACATCAATTTTGCCATATCCGCCCCGATGCCAGTTATGGTCTTTCATCGGGCGGCCGTGCATCATCATGATGCCGTTGCCTGTGTCGACTTCCGTATGGGGAGTAATCTTTCCGTCTTCAAGGGCTACCATGATAGAGGCTGTCTTGAATGTGGAACCCGGCTCCAGCATATCGCTGATGGCGTTATTACGCATTTCGTAATAGTTGCCGTCGCCCGCTTTCATCATGTTGACAATGGCTTTTACTTCTCCGGTCTGCACTTCCATCAATACGGCAACGCCCACACTGGCGTTTATCTCTTTCAGCTTGTCTATCAGTGCTTTTTCGCAAATATCCTGCATGCCCACGTCGATGGTGGAAATGATGTCGCAGCCGTCTACGGGAGCAATGTCCACTATGTTCAGGTATTTGTTCATCACCTTCTGGCGATGGGTGATACCGTCACGTCCTTTCAGCAGCGTATCAAAGGCAAGTTCGATACCGTTTTTGGCTCCTTGCGCTGTATCGGCATAGAGGTCGCCGAGTGTACGTGCCGCCAGAGAACCGAAAGGTTTCTTACGTTGGTTGAAAGGCTGTTCATGGAAGCCTCCTTTATATTTGTTTAGTTTGAATACCGGCAGTCTTTTAACTTCTTTGTACTGGATATAGGAGATACGTTTCGGGTAAATCAGGTAATTGCGGCTACCCTTTTTGCGTCCTCTTAACAGATGTCTTTTAAATTCGGCGGCACTTTTATCGGGGAATATCCGGTGCAATCCTTCGCAGATTTCTCCCAGATGATTCATAAGCATGGTGTCTTTCTTCTCTCCACCCGCTTTGAAGTCCATGTAAATACGGTACTCCGGTAGGGAGCTCGCCATTAATTTACCGTCCGATGAAAGGATATTGCCGCGGTTGGGCTTCACCGTAACATTCTCCTTTACAAAGCGGTCGGCAACATCTTGCCAGTACTGACGTTCGGCAAACATGATGACAGTACCTTTTACGATAATAGCTACTCCTATCAGTCCCATGACGAGGACTACGAAGAAGTAGCGGGTCATTATATTTTTCTTGTTTACTGCCAAGGTTGTTTCGATTTACTATTATACTATATTACAGTTTACTTGTTTATCGGTTTGCTTACCATTATCCGTACTTATTTGATTAAGTACGGCGGATTGGTCGAAGTCTGCAAATCGCTTTCTTTCGTTGCGATGTATTCCTCGATACGCGATTGACGGCTCCGTTCCATCAGTTCGGAACTGCGTGTCAGGGCATCGTATTTTATATCTATCAGTTCTTTCTTGAGCTTGTCTATCTCTATCATCTGCTGCTGGCAGGCGTAACGGTTATGGATATAGAACAGAATAAGAACCATGATGAGGACAAGCAGCTTCGTCTGACGGCGGAAAAAGTCCGTAGCCAGAATATCACCGCCTATAATGTTCTTTAGCGAAGTCCGTCTTTTCACCTTTTCGTCTTTTTGCTCCTCTTGCTTATTATTTGTTTCATTCATCGTTCTATCTCTTTACAGCCTTATCGCTTCCCTCATTCTTACACTTTTTCCGCAATCCTCAGCTTGGCGCTTCGCGAGCGCGGGTTGCGTTCTATTTCATCGTTATCCGGAACAATCACTTTATTGTTTACCAGACGGAAAGGCGTCTGTACGTTTCCGAAGAAGTCTTTTTCCGCCTTGCCCTCTATGTTGCCGGTCTTCATAATGTTTTTCACCATGCGGTCTTCCAGCGAATGATAGGTGATTACCACCAGCCGTCCACCCGGCTTTAATGCTTCCGTGGCTGCATATAACATCTCTTTCAACGCTTCCATTTCCCGGTTGACTTCGATGCGCAACGCCTGAAACACTTTGGCTAGCTCTTTCTTTTCTCTTTCACGTCCGAAGAGAGGCTTGATAATTTCCAGAAATTCCCCGATGGTGCCAATCTTTTGAGCGGCACGTGCCTTGACAATAACGGATGCCAGCTTGCGACTGTTCTTCAATTCTCCATACAGATAGAAAATGTCGGCAAGGCGTTCTTCATCGTATGTATTTACGATGTCGGCGGCTGTGAGTCCGGCACGCTTGTTCATCCGCATATCGAGGGCGCCGTCAAAACGGAACGAGAACCCCCGTTCGCTATCGTCGAAATGATGTGACGATACACCGAGGTCGGCGAGTACGGCATCTACCTGCTCGATGCCATGATAACGCAGGAAGTTATGCAGATACCGGAAGTTGCTGCGTACAAAAGTGAAGTGCGGATCGTTTACGATGTTCCGTTCGGCATCTTCGTCCTGGTCGAAACCAAGCAGTCTTCCACCGTCTCCCAGGCGGGAGAGTATCTCGCGGGAATGGCCGCCGCCGCCGAATGTCACGTCTACATACGTTCCGTCCGGACGGATATTCATTCCGTCAACGCTTGGCATCAACAGTACCGGAATATGATATGTCGTTTCTTCTTTCATTTTTCTTTCATTACAATCGTTCTATTACTCTACGCTCTTATCGCTTGTCTCTGCTTCTTCCTCTCCCTCTCCCAGGTTTTCCTCTCCTAAAATATCTTGCAGCGCTTCGCTGAATTCTTCCGGGTTCATGAAAGGCTGTTCAGCCTTTTCTTTCGCCCATATTTCGATGGTGTTGTCCACGCCGATAAAGCGTACCTCGCTTTGTATGCCTGCCATTTGCAAGTAGCGTTTAGGTAGCAGGATGCGTCCGTTTCCGTCGGGAATCATGATTTCCGCATCTGTCTCTTATAC
>ENA-OYBZ01000346-OYBZ01000346.1-human-gut-metagenome-genome-assembly--contig:-NODE-346-length-11929-cov-5.474735_pt1 | contig 11929 bp, 8 predicted proteins | sample MGYA00244626_ERZ652865 | MGnify/ENA primary metagenome ERZ652865 (study PRJEB26926, sample SAMN06164773) | human gut metagenome | biome: ENVO:00009003; feature: ENVO:2100002; material: ENVO:00002003...
GGCTGCCGGGCAGGAAAGGATTCCGCCCGAAAGGAACTTTACACTCTCTATTCCAAGCAGATGCTGGCGGTATGCTACCGTTATACGGGCGATATGGATGCGGCGCACGATGTTTTGCACGACGGCTTTATCAAAATCTTCACCCGCTTCACGTTTCGCGGTGAATGTGCATTGGGCACGTGGGTAACGAGGGTGATGGTGACACAAGCTATCGACTATCTGCGACGGAAGCATCGTTTCAGCCAACTGGTGGTAAACGAAGAACAACTTCCCGATGTGCAGGACGAAGCGAGTATTGCCGAAAGCGGAAGCCGGCTTTCAGAGGAAGTGTTGATGGCGTTCGTGGCGGAACTTCCCGACGGCTGCCGTACCGTGTTCAACTTGTACGTGTTCGAGGAGAAGTCGCACAAGGAGATTGCAGAACTGCTTCATATCAAGGAGCATTCGTCTACCTCGCAGTTGCACCGTGCCAAGTGTATGTTAGCGAAAAGAATTAAAGAATATACTGAATATGAGAGAAAAAGATGAAATAACCGGATTGTTCCGCAGCCGTCTGTCCGGCACAGAGATGACGGTACGCGATGGCTTTTGGGAGCAGTTGCAGGAAGACGCGGCATCTTCGGCTGCAGGTCGGAAGAGAGCGGCTGTTCTTTCTCCTAAATATTATCGGGTGGCAGCCGCCGCATCCGTTATATTTGTGCTGGGAGCCGCTTCGGCCGCTTTCTGGTATTTCTCTCCGAAAGAGGAGATAAAGGAAGCTTTTACGCAAGTGGCTGCTTTGACGCCGGAAGGTAATTTGGACGGAGATGTGGTGCAGGAATCTTTTCCATCTATCCATCAGGCAACCCCGATGGTACGGAATTCCGGTACAAAACAACCTGTCAATGGAATTTCCGCAGGCATGACTGCCCAATCGGAAACTGAGGGCGAGTCCGTTTCCGTCCGGCTTTCCATCACTATCAGGCAGCGGGTGCAGCAGACCGGTGACGGTTACTTCAGCAATAGTGCCGTTGCACAAACCGGCAGTTCTTATCAGAACACCACCGGGCGGGTAAGTTCTGCTTCGGACACCTTTTCCGCTGTTCCTGCGGAAGAAGAGCAGGCAACTACTCCTTTAAAATACCGGAAATCGCGTAAGTGGGCGTTGAAAGCAGCTCTTGGAACCTCTCTTCCTAAAGGGGACTACAATATGCCGCTGACGGCGGCAGTTACAGTGGAACGCAGTCTGAACAGCCGGTTCGCGTTGGAAACGGGTATTCTGTATAATCGTTTGCATGCCGACCGCACGCTCCATACTTTAGGGATTCCCGTAAAATTGAATATGACATTGGCAAGTACTCCCAAACTCGATTTATATGCCACTGTAGGCGGAACTGCCGAAAAGTGCATTGCCGGCGCTGCGGATAACGGCTTTAATGCGGAACCCGTTCAACTGTCAGTAGCGGCAGGAGTAGGGGTGCGTTACAGATTGAATGAGCGGTTTGCTTTGTTTGCCGAGCCTTCGGTTTCCCACCATTTCGGTACGGACTCCGAAACCGGAACCTTGCGGACGGAACGCCCTACGAACCTGAATCTTTTGTGTGGAGTGCGTATGACTTATTAACCTTAAATACAACAACGAAATGAATGCTCTCTGTAAACTATATAAATACGGATATCTGATACTTGCAATGGCAGCTTGCCTTATGCTTGCATCCTGCGGTAAAGAATCGCTGGATTACAATCATCCGGATGTAGATTTGTTTGTAAAACAACTGAAAACCGGCAAATACTCTACTCAAAGTCCTGAAGGACTGAGTAATGTTCCCAAGTTTGCCAAAGAAGATATTGAAGAACTCCTGAAGTATGCCGAGGATTTGACGGTAATACCTTCTTTTCCGTTGGCTCCCGTATCCTATTCGGCAGGCGGAAAACTGCGGTTAGGCGAATGTATCTTGTGGACGGTGGAAACGATTCGTTTGGGACATAATGCTTCGATGGGGTGTAAGATGGTGCATACCGATGCCGAGAATTATGAAGGCATCTACTTCCTGACCGATGAGGAGGTGCTCGATGCAGCCGCCCGTTACCGCCGTTGGTGGGAAGGCCGGAAATATCCGCGTACCATGTGGACTATAGACCCTTGCTACGACGAGCCGCTTTGCGGAAGCAGCTATATGTGGTGGTGAGATTAGGTATAAAGTGTAAGGTATAAAAAAACAATCGGGTGAAGTATTCTATTCTCTTTTTGGGGTTGCTTTGTGCGGTAGCCTTCCCTCTTTACGCTCAAGAGTGGACGCCGCAGGACTCTTTGCGCCTGCACCGGTTGCTGAATGGCGGGGAAGAGATGAAGCTGAATCCGGATGTATTGAAGGAAATGGGCGTTGATGCTCCTTTGGGCTCTCCAAAGGCTGATGTAAGTAAGACGTGGATGGACTTTGATGCTTCCTTACCCGCAATGCCTCGGATGCCGGAGAAAAAGGTAGTGCTTACCTTACGGCCTTATACCGCAAACACCAAATACAACTGGGATCCCGTCTATCAGAAGAAGATTACGGTGAACAAGAATACATGGCGGGGCAATCCGTTCTACGAACTGACCAGACTCAAAATCTATACAGACTGGGCAAAGCGTCCGTTGGATGCCGGGCCGCGTGAGAGTATCGAACAGATAGAAGCTACCGGTCTGCGCTATATGGTGACCGAACGTGCCAACAATATGGCAGTGGGGAGTTGGCGAAGTGTCGGCGGCGGTGGCATTGCAGGTGATTTCATGCGTCCTTTTACAAGAGATTTCTGGAACAGGAAAGCTGCCAGACGCCGTGCACGTACTTTGGAAGTATTAAGAACCTACGGCGATTCCATAACTGCCCGTCGTAAAGAGACGATTATCAAATAGGGATATGCCGCTTTGAGTATTGAACTTTATTTCTCCGTTTCTTGTTTTTATAAAAATAAACCTTTAAAGGATAAATTAATGAATAGAATAACTTCTTTGTTTGGAATAAAATATCCCGTCATCCAAGGCGGTATGGTGTGGTGCAGTGGCTGGCGGTTGGCGTCGGCAGTAAGTAATGCCGGTGGTTTAGGCTTGTTGGGAGCAGGTTCCATGCACCCCGAAACTTTACGTGAGCATATACGGAAGTGCCGTGCGGCTACGCATCATTCATTTGGAGTGAACATTCCTTTAATGTATCCCCAGATAGAGGAAATCATGCAGATAGTGGTAGATGAGGGGGTGCGTATCGTGTTTACTTCTGCCGGAAACCCCAAGACATGGACCGGTTGGCTGAAGCAGCATGGCATTACAGTGGTGCATGTTGTTTCGTCATCGAGTTTTGCCATGAAAGCCGAGGCTGCCGGTGTAGATGCCATTGTGGCCGAAGGATTTGAAGCCGGCGGGCATAACGGGCGCGAAGAGACAACTACGCTTTGCCTGATACCTGCTGTACGTGCAGTTACCTCACTGCCTTTGATTGCTGCCGGCGGCATTGCTACCGGTGAGGCGATTCTTGCCATGCGTGCTTTGGGGGCCGAGGGTGTTCAGGTGGGTACGCGGTTTGCTTTGACCGAAGAAAGCTCAGCCAGCGAAGTGTTTAAAGAATATTGCCTGCATCTGAAAGAGGGGGATACCCGTTTATTATTGAAGAAACTGTCTCCGGTACGTCTGGCCCGCGGTAATTTTCAGCAGGCAGTGGCGGCTGCCGAAGCTGCGGGGGCTACGGAAGAGGATTTACGTATCCTTTTGTCGAGAGGACGTGCCAAACGCGGTATTTTTGAAGGAGACCTTGAAGAGGGCGAACTTGAAATAGGTCAGGCTTCCGCCTTGCTCAATGAGAAAGGAATACAGACGGTAGCAGAAGTGATGGACGAACTGGTAACAGGTTATCAGCGGGCATGCGAAACGCTTGCCGCCAATGTTTGCGAGCGTTGGGACGTTTGACAGTTGATATAAACGATTTTGCCTATAGTGAAAAATCCTTTTGATGTACATTGTACCGGATTTCCACTATAGGCAAAATTATATGACAGCAAGCCTGCCTTTATCCTTTAGGGGGAATGTTCGGAGCTTTACCGCTGTTGTTGCTGTTGTTTGCTGACGGAGCATTGCCCTTGGGAGACGCAACGCTTTCGTTTGCAGTGGCCGAAGCGGTTGTTCCGGCAGTTGCCGTAGCCGTGGCGGTTTTGCCTGCAACTTGTGCAGCCGGTTGTTCTTCCCAATGGAACGGTTCGAAAGTGCTGTTCGGGTCAACCCAGCTCGGCTTCTTGGAAGCGTAGATGATGAACGGAGCAATCACCACGATAAGTGCGCCGATGATAAGTACGGAGAACCATACGGTATTGCTGCCGGTAGAAATCTGGCTGGGCGGGATGAAGCTCAGTACGAATGCAAGCAGTGAGCCGCAGAAGCCGAGACCGCCTACAAGCCACATCAGGCCGTTACCGCCTTTACCGATACGGAACGGACGGTTCAGTTTCTTCATCTTATAACGCAATACGATGGCTCCGGAGAACATCAGCATATACATGATGAGGTAAAGGACCACCGTCAACTGTGAAAGAATCTGGTAGAAACTCTGTACCGAAGGCATCACCACAAACAGAAGACTTAATACGGTTACAGCGCCACCCTGTACGAACAGAATGTTCTTTTGTACACCCAGCTTGTTTGTTTTCTGGAAGAACGGGGGCATATAACCTGCCTTGCCCACGGCAAAGATACCTTTGGACGGACCGGCAACCCATGTCAGCACACCTGCCAGCACGCCGAACGCCAGTGCAACGGCTATAATCGGCGACAGCCAGGAAGCATGGATGTAACGGAAGTAATTGTCGAAACCTACCAGCAGGCTTTGTGTAAGGCTGATGTCCTTGGCCGGAATAATGACACCCAGAGCGAATGTGCCCAACACGAAGATAAGCACCGTAATCAGTGCACCGATAAACACAGCCTTCGGATAGTTTTTGGACGGATTGTTTACATCCTTCACGTGGATACCGCCCATTTCCATACCTGCATAAAAGAGGAAGATACTTGCGGCAAGCACCACATTGTCAAAGTTCGTCAGGTCGGGGAAAAAGCTGCTGTGGAAGTCCATATTGGAATGTCCGCCTGTGGCAAGGTAGATAATGCCGAGGACAATCAGTAATCCGGCAGGGATAATCGTACCTACCAGACCGCCGACTTTGGCTACCTTTCCTACCCAGCTCATACCTTTCAGGGAGATGAAAGTTGCCAGCCAGTAGATAACGAGCACCACGGCCAGCGTGTAGTACTTGTTGTTTGCCAGCGACATGTCGTGTACGTCGTTCATGCCGATGAAAGCGATGGACACAGCACCGAACGTCAGCACCGTAGGATACCAGATTGTACTTTCAATCCACTGCACCCAGATGGCGAGGAAGCCGAGTTTCTTGCCGTAGGCTTCACCCACCCAGCGGAACACACCGCCTTGCTTGTCCTGAAACATAGCAGCCAGTTCCGCTGCCACGAGTGACGTCGGGATAAGAAAGACGATGGCTGCAAATAAGTAATAGAAGGCCGAACTCATTCCGTACACGGCCTCGGCGGGCAGTCCACGCAGGGATACTACAGCCGTTACATTCATAATTGCCAGGGTAAATACTCCCAGCTTTACTGTTTGTTTAATATTTGCCATAAGTTAAGGTTTTTGGTGAAAAATATATTCGAAATCAGCGTTTATAACAACCCTTGGGAGCAGTTGTTCCCGGCGGGTAGAGGAAAATCCCGGCTTTAACAATTAAGGAGTGTTCTTTGCAGGTTCCTGTTCTATCTTTTTGTAATAGTCTTGCTTTTCCTTGTTGCGCCGCTCTACCAGGCTCGTTACATATACTGTGAAAATGGGGAACATCATCATGCCCAACGCTGCCAGCAGCACGGACAGTACCCGCCCTGTGACGGTGACCGCTATTATATTGGAGCCTACCGTAGTCACATCCATGAACGCCCACCACAAGGCATCGCCATACCCCTTTACCAGAGGGTTGCTCCCATGCTCCATGACGTAGAATGCAAGGCTTGAGAAATAGACGGTAGCCAGCAGCATCGTCAGGTAAGAAACAAACAAGCCCGATGCGCGGTTGTACGTCAGCCAGCCCACCACGATGGCCATGGCATAGCCGCCCCGTACCAGCGGGATGAAACGCAGCATATAGGTGACTTCGGGTGAGAAAGTCCAGCCCATATAGGCAATGATATTCTGATAAGGAATAGCCACCAGCAGAAAGATGAAATGAGTGGCTACATAACGCATCTTGTCTGTTGCCAGGAACCATTCCAGTACAAAGTCCGCCAGGAACAATGCGCAAATCCATAGCTGTACTTCCATGTACACCGATTGCTCGTAGAAGGGGATGCCTTTGAACGTATCAATGGAGATGCTGATAACCAGGAACAGCGAAAGCAGCAGGATGATGACATGCAATATGCCGTATATCCCTTTCTTTCGTAAAACGAATTCCGATAGAGCCATTTTCATAATGAAGGTCTGTTTGGTTACGGAATTGCCGTCGGCAATCCGTAATTCATCATTAAAGAGGTTGCCCCTCAGCGTCCGTAACGCTTTCGGAGCAACCTTGGAAAAAAGAGTACGAGAGATTATTCTGTAATTGTCACATTGTCGCCGTTGAATACGCCCAGGCCGAGCTTGTTCATGATGAACTTGACGGCCAGTTGCGCCTTGACGGAGTTACCGGCTTCGTCCAACGGTGGAGCGAAAGCGGAAACGCCCATCACACCGGGCAATACGGCCATTACGCCACCGCCTACGCCGCTCTTGGCAGGTATGCCGGCAGTGTACATCCAGTCGCCCGAATGCTCGTAGAAGCCTACGGTAGAAATCATTGAAGTGATTTTCGGTGCGAGCCCCGCATCGAATACGCTTTGTCTGGTAACGGGATTGACGCCGTTGTTGGCAATCGTTCCGGCTGCAATGCCCAATTGTTCGGCTGTGATGCCCAGCGAGCATTGGCGGGTATAAAGGTCGAGCGCCACATCCGGATCGTCGTAGATACGGTTGTAATTCTTCAATAACCAGGCAATGGAGCGGTTGTTGAAGTTCGTAGCCGTTTCCGATTTGTACAGTTCGTCGATGAGTTGCGGAGCGGAGCCGCACAGTTCTGTGATATTCTGTACAATGGCATCCCACTTCTTGTCCGGATTGCCCACCGGCTGTACCATGGAGCAAGCGGAGATAGCGCCTGCATTTACCAACGGTGTAGAGGGATGGTCGTTCTCTAGCAAAATGGCAATGATAGAGTTGAACGGCAGTCCTGTTGCATCGGCGCCAATCATATCCAGCACTTTCTGTGCACCGTATTGGCGCAGGATAAGTATGGCGGTATGCACTTTTGAAACGGATTCTATGCCGAGGCGGTAGTCCGTATCTCCGATATTGATGGTCTGTCCGTTCATCAGGCAGATGCTGAGGCCAAACAGCTTGGAGTCTATGTTGGCAAGGTACGGAATATAATCCGCATTCTTGCCGCCGGTTTGTTCTTTCACCTCATTGTAGGCTTCCAGGGCAACTTCCTTGATTTGAGAGATTGATATTTTCTTTTCCATAATCTATATATAGAGAGAGTTTATATGGAATAAGGAATAGGAGACTGGAGTCTCAATCTCCTAAAGCCTTATCCGATACATGGTTTAATGTATGAAAGCAATAAAGCGGTAAGCTGATTCTTGCTTTATTATTTTTTGTGGTGTCTTCCGCCGTGATTGAAGATTTTGCTTTCTACCGGCAGATTCTTATCCTGTGCCATGCGGGTGGGAGTGGGGTAATCCAGTTTCTCCAGTTCGACAATGGCGTTTTTGATGTCGCCCAGCAGCATATCTGCCATGTCGCGGCTGAATCCCTGGCGGACAACGACACGCATTACTACGTAATCTTCCAGTTTGGAAGGCAGTGTATAGGCGGGAACCATCCAGCCTTGTTGCGAGAGTTTATCCTGCAAGTCATACAGAGTCCATTTGGCGGTCTTTGCATACTCCGGTTTCAAGTACCAGATGAACAACGGGTTCACTACTTCATCGGAATAATTCACGAACGGAGCCATTTTTCCGATTTCGTCGTGGATATACTTGGCGATTGTGAGCGAATTGTACTGTACTTCTTTGTATCCCTGAAATCCTAAACGGATAAACTGGTAATACTGTCCTAAAATCTGTGCGGCAGGACGGGAGAAGTTCAAACCGACTTGTGTGATATTGGCGCCGAGGTAATTTACGCTGAATGACATCTCTTCGGGCAGATACTCTTTGCCTTTCCAGCAAACCCAGCCCAGACCCGGATAGACCAAGCCGAACTTGTGACCGCTGACACTGATGGAAAGCACCCATTTCAAACGGAAGTCCCACTTCTTCTCCGGATACAGGAACGGGAGGATGAAACCGCCGCTGGCAGCGTCTACGTGGATGGGAATGTCGTAGCCGGTCTTGGCATTGTATGCGTCGAGTGCTTTGTCGAGCGCTTCAACATCGTCATTCAGTCCTGTCCATGTAACCCCCTGGATAGGTACGATACAGATGGTGTTCTCGTCACACATTTTCAGGGCTTCTTCAGGGTCGAGTGTGGTTTTGTCAAGAGTCAGGGGCACTTCGCGCATTTCAATCTGCCACAGTTGGGCGAACTTTTCCCATACCACCTGGAAACCGGTGGAGATAACGAAGTTCGGCTTATCGAACGGTTTGCCTTGCGCCTGACGTTTCTTACGCCAGCGCAGCCATGCAGCTACACCGCCCAGCATACACGCTTCGGAAGAACCGATGGCGAGCGCGCCTGTTTTCCAGGTATCTTTTTCCGGAGAGTTCCACAAGTTGGCAACGATGTTGATACATTTACCGTTCATTACGGCGATGCGGGGATACTCGGTTTCATCGATGTAGTTGATGTTGATGGCTTCGTTCATCAGCTTGGTTGCGTATTCGTCCATATAGGTGGTGACGAATGTAGCCAGGTTCAGACGGGGCTGTGTTTGGGCGAAGGTCTCATCCTTCACCATCTGGTAAGCGATTTCGGGAGTCGTAGGCCCGTCTGGTATTTTTTCTACCGGCGAGGGTTGCAACATACGGTTTGAGCCGAATACATCTGTCTTGGCATCTCCTTTTCTGAAATTCAAATCTTCCATATAACTATAAGTTTTTAAAGGTTTAGGCGGCGGGGACCTTCCCCGTCGAATTGTCCACAACAACGACCCTCGGAAAAGAAAGTTCCGGCGTTTTACATTATTTGGCGTTTATTAAATGGGGGAGAAATGAAAGAGGCCACAGAGTTTCTTATTCTTGCAAGAATGAGAAACTCTGTGGCCTCCGGATGTGAAAACCGTTTTTTTTTATACTTTTATCTCATCATATTTCATTCCAAATACATCTGCTACTGCTTTATAGGCCACTTTTCCTTCCACCACATTCAGGCCTAACGCCAATGCCGGATCGTCTTTGCAAGCCTGTTTCCAACCTTTGCAGGCTAAAGCTACGGTATAGGGCAATGTGGCATTGGTCAGCGCCATGGTGGATGTGAACGGGACAGCGCCGGGAATATTGGCTACTGCATAGTGCACAATGCCGTCTACGACATACGTAGGCTCACTGTGAGTAGTGGGGTGGGAGGTTTCAAAACAGCCACCCTGGTCAATGGCTACATCCACAAGTACGGTTCCGGGCTTCATCATTTTCAGCATGTCTCTTGTAATCAGGTGGGGAGCTTTATCGCCGGGAATAAGGACAGAACCTATCACCAGATCTACGGTAGGCAGTTCCATTTTGATGTTATGAAGTGAAGAATAGAGTGTTTTTACGTTTTTGGGCAATACTTCACTGAGATAGCGCAAGCGTGGCAGATTCACATCTGTAATCATTACCTCGGCTCCCATTCCGGCAGCCATTTGTGCGGCATTAGTGCCTACGATGCCGCCCCCTAAAATAAGTACGCGTGCAGGACGTACCCCCGGCACGCCACCCATTAGTTTTCCTTTTCCACCCTGCGGTTTCTCCAAAAAACGGGCGCCCACTTGAGTAGCCATGCGCCCTGCCACTTCGCTCATAGGGGTGAGCAATGGCAATGAATGGTCTTCTTTCTCTACGGTTTCGTAGGCGATACATACGGCACCGCTTTCAATCATGGCTTCTGTCAGAACTTTATCGGCCGCAAAGTGGAAATAGGTAAATACCACTTGTCCCTTTTTAATCAGTTTGTACTCCGGTGCAATGGGTTCCTTTACCTTGACAATCATGTCGGCTATGGCATAGACGTCTTCAATGGCAGGCAGGATTTGCGCACCTACGGCGATGTAATCGTCGTCAGAGAACCCACTGTTTATGCCTGCTGTTGCCTGCATATATACCGTATGACCTTTCTTCACCAACTCGGCTACTCCGGCAGGGGTCATTCCTACTCGGTTCTCGTTGTTCTTGATTTCTTTGGGGACTCCGATAATCATAATGTCATCTGTTAATGGTTAAACATGCTGCAAGATAGCGATTTCTCTGTCTCATTGTCATTCTGTACCAGGTGTTTTACAACAGAAAATGCCGGGTTGTTCGATGAGGAAGGTGGCAGGATTATTCTTTTTTGTTTAGGCGGAGAGAACTATTCTTGTTATATTTGCATGCATTTAAAAAATAAGATATGGGCTATAAGAATATAAAACACTCTATACTTTTTTCTTTTTTATTTTGGGTGGGCAGTGTGCAAAGCGGGCATGCACAGGAAACCGCCGGGCAGGAAGCTGTTCCGGAGATGCAAACGGCTGTTTTCACTCCTCCTTTTGATTTCCCTATCACCTTTTCAGGCAATTTCGGCGAGATACGTTCCAACCACTTTCATGGCGGGCTGGACTTCAAAACCGGTGGTGTTATAGGCAAACCTGTGCATGCTTTGGCAGACGGGCATATCTCCCGTATCCGAGTGACGCATGGCTCAGGGTATGTGCTTGATGTGGATTATGATAACGGTTATTCCACTATCAACCGCCACCTCAGTGCTTTTACAGGCGATGTGGCCCGGAGAGTGAAAGAATTGCAGTATGAAAAGGAGAGTTGGGAAGTGGAGATCGTTCCCGAACCGGGAGAATATCCGGTAAAGGCAGGGCAGGTGATAGCCCTTAGCGGGAATACGGGATATTCTTTCGGCCCTCATCTGCATTTGGATATGATTGAGTCGGCAACAGGGGATTATATTGATCCGCTGCCTTTTTTTATGGAAAAAGTGAAAGACAACACTGCTCCTCATGCCGAGGGCATCATCCTGTTTCCGCAACCGGGCAAAGGGGTGGTAAACGGAAAACAGACGCGCCAGACCTTTCCGGTAAGTCCAGCAAAGCCTATCACAGCCTGGGGATTGATTGGAGTGGGAATCCGCGCTTATGACCATATGGATGGGGTGGGCAACCGTTATGGCGTGCATACCGTTATTCTGGAAGTGGACGGCGTGGAAGTGTTTCGCAGTGTGGTAGACCGCTTTGCTTACGAAGAAAACCGTTATATCAACTCATGGACACATGGGCAGTACATGAAATCGTTCGTCGAACCGGGCAACCGTCTGCGTATGCTGCATGCGTCTAGCGGCAACCGGGGACTGATAGAAATCAATGAAGAGCGTCCCTATCGTTTGGTATATACCTTGAGTGATGCTTTAGGTAACACCTCGAAAGTCCGTTTCACCATACAGGGCAGGAATACCGCTATCCGTCCGGTGGAGCATCGCGAAAAATATGCCTTCAAATGGGATAAAACCAATTATCTTCAGGAGCCCGGACTGGAACTGGTTGTGCCGCGGGGAATGTTGTATGATGATGTGTGGTTGAACTATTCCGTACGCGCCGATAGTGGCGACGTGGCTTTTACCTATCAGTTGAACGACACCCGTATTCCCATGCATGGAGCGTGCGAGATGCGTATCGGCTTACGTCGTGATGATTTGGAAGATAA
>ENA-OYBZ01000356-OYBZ01000356.1-human-gut-metagenome-genome-assembly--contig:-NODE-356-length-11747-cov-5.994868_pt1 | contig 11747 bp, 9 predicted proteins | sample MGYA00244626_ERZ652865 | MGnify/ENA primary metagenome ERZ652865 (study PRJEB26926, sample SAMN06164773) | human gut metagenome | biome: ENVO:00009003; feature: ENVO:2100002; material: ENVO:00002003...
GGGCGGCACGGCATACAGGCAGCGGTAATCCCCGTAACGGCACGGCTTGTTCCCGAAGACCGAACAGGGACGGCATTCCATATCGGCCTGCAGGATGCCGCGCGGGTCGCAACCATAGCCGACCGGCTCGGGATGCGCTACGGCCGCGTCACGATCCGGGCCTCCCGCTCGAAATGGGCCTCCTGCTCGGCCCGCAACGACCTTTCGCTCAGCTTATTTATGATGCTGCTCCCTGAGCATTTGCGCGATTTCGTGATCGTGCACGAGCTTTGCCATACCGTCCATAAAAACCATTCGCGGGAGTTTCACGCGCTGGTCGATTCCTTAGTCGGCGGCCGCGAAAAAGAACTCACGCGCGAACTGCGCCGACATTCGACCTACGACCTGTAATCCGGCCGGCCGCCGGCAGACGACATACTTCCTATCCGGGTCGGATTGCACTCACCGCCTCGTCGGGCTGTGCACCCGGCAGACCGGGCGGACGAGACGAAGGCAGCAAAATTCCTTCAGTCTCGGCGAAACAGAGGGGCAGACGGATATAGGATAGGACGCAACCAGGCGGAACAGGGCGGAACTGGACTGGATGGAACGCTCCCTACCTTACCAATCGGTCTATGGCGGCACAGACAAGCCACAGCGAGGCGACGGCTGCGCGATCGACGAGCGTGTCGCCGCACCCCTCCCGGCTAAGGCGCAGGGTGCCGTCGTCCCCGCCCGCATCCACCGTCCGCAGCAGACGCATGCCTGCCAGCTCGACAAGATAGAGGTTGCCATAGAGCAACGGCCCCGCGGGGTCGCAGCGTCGCAGCAGCAGAATCGGGCTACGCAGGCCCGTGCCCGGCACTCCGTCGGGACACGCCACAGCAACCTCCGCGCCGCACGCCGCCCACGATGAAATAACAAGCCGCTTATTGCACCCGCTCGCAGGCGATTCCAGCGTCCATACGTCCCCGCAGAACGGGAGTGCCACCGTCGCGCCAATGCCTGATCCTGCCTCGCCCTCGCCCGTGAGTAGCCACGATAGCGAGTAATTCGGGTACTGCGCGTGGATGCGACGCGCAAGATCGTAACTGATCCCGTTGTTCCCCCGCTTGATCTGGTACAGGTTCTCTCCGCGCGGCAAACCGAGATGGCGTGCAAAAGCATTCGCAGTCATCCCCGTGACCCTCAACAACTCCGCAATCCGATCCCACGCGCCCGGCGGCTGCTTCCTGTTCGTGCATTTCATCCTGGGAGGTATCTTTAATCGTCTATCTATTACCGTATCCCCGGGCCGGGGAGAGACGCCGCCGGGCAAGAGTTTCAGTAGCGGCATCCGCTCCCGTGCGGCCTCGGGGTAACGGTTGAAAAGATCGGGGACCGGCCGGATGGATGTGATAACCCAATGCCCATTGGATCATGCCTCCGACCGGAACCCCCGATGAAGAAGGGCGGCCGGGATCGACCTCGCTTTGCCCGCGGTATTTATAAAACACCCGTGCCGCCCTCTGTCGGTTTTTGTGTGAATATATGGTACTGTCCGGATGACAGGTCCCTGCCCGTGACGGCTCGGATTGCCGCATGGGAATCGATGGATCGAATGGGTGAAACGGGCGTGTCATCGGATTGTCGGGTTTGGTGAACGCCCAAAAAAAGAGGGCGCATTAGCAGCCCCAAACAGCGGGTACTAGGATACCCAAGATGAGAAGCTGTCCTGCGCCCCTGTCTGTCCTACCGTAAAGGTAGGACATAACAAGGACTGACAACTATTATACCTCATCTAAAACACCTCTAACATTAGAGGCTTCCTAGTTTCGCTGTTCGGTATAAAGAGTTGTTTACCCTTTATATGTTATGCGTCGGCTATGCCGAACTTTCTATTCGCAAAAGTAGCATAATTTCTGCATCTCTCTTTTCAGTTTAACGGAACAAATATAATAAAAGAATCTGTACATGGCAAATGACATGCTTAAAAACATGCAATTATCCGCTTTTTTTGTATAAATGAAAAAAATCGGTAAAAAATATTTAGACCCAGTTTTGGCTGAAATGATCGCACAACGAATACAGCAATTACGCGACGAGTATGGCCATACTCAAGAGTTTCTGATCGATCGAGTAAAATTGGATATAAACCGATACGAAATTTGCGACAGACTGCCGACTTTGATGTCTTTACGAAAAATATGTGAATTTTATGATATAACGCTCTCGGACTTTTTTCTATCGATGAACTATCCCCCTAAAAAGAATAAAGTTATCGAGCGAATGCCGAAGAAAGAATGAATTTGAGAACGTTAAATATGATCGTTCTTCCATAAAGCGTCCGACGACGCTTTTTTAATGCCGCCATTAGGTCGAAGTAACTCAGTCAATAATGCCGGGATAAATACTCAGCCCGTAACGGTTCGGATTGCCGCATGGGAATCGATGGATCGAACGGGTGAAACGGGCATATCATCGGATTGTCGGGTTTGTGAACGCCCAAAAAAAGAGGGCGCATTAGCAACCTCTTTACACAGGTCTTAGGAAACCTTAGATGAGAAGCTGTCCTGCGCCCCTGTCTGTCCTACCGTAAAGGTAGGACATAACAAGGACTGACAACTATTATACCTCATCTAAACATCCTTTGCACCAAACTGACTTACAAAGGTTCCTAAGTTCGTGTAAAGATATAAGGAGTTGTTTACCCTTTATATGTTATGCGTCGGCTATGCCGAGCTTTCTATTCGCAAAGGTAGCATAAATCTGAACCATTAAAATTGAATCCACTCAATTGCATTGCAAATATATAAACAATTTTTTCTAATGACAAATACATCCAAGATGTTTTTGTCATTAATGCAATTCTTTGCATTATGAAAAAGCAAAGACGCAATGAGCTTTTGCTCCAAATGATTGCGGAAAAGTTAGTCCGGCTAAGATGTGAACGCGGTCTCTCGCAGGAAATCGTGTACGAGGATACCGAAATTCATATGGGGCGCGTCGAACGCGGCGAGTATAATCTGACGTTGAGTACGCTTGCGGAATTATGCGATTACTACCATGTATCCATGCATGATTTTTTCAACGACATTCCAAATCCGTAAGCTATGTATAACCAACGCCATAATGAACTTTTGATGAAGCGTGTGTCCGACAGATTCAGATCATTGAGAAATGCAAAAGGATTGACACAAAAAGATGTTTACCGATTAACCGGAATCCACATCGGACGCATTGAAGCAGGCAATTCAAACACAACGGTAAGTACCTTTTCAGCTTTATGCATGTTCTATGAAATAACGTTCGGTGAATTTTTCGACGGCATAGAGACCAAATAACTAAAAAGGCGCAGGCACAACCACATTCAATCGTAATTTATATTTCCATTTTTTTGTCTATTTATTGTTGTGTGAAACATAATCCACGAAAAGATACAGAGCTTTTACATGCGGTTGCAGGAAAATTGAGGCGGCTAAGGAAAGCGTGCGGTGCTTCACAAAAAAACATATTCATCGATACGGATATTCATGTTGGCAGAATCGAGCTGGGTAAACAGAATATCACACTAAGCACGTTGGCAATTTTGTGTGATTATTATAAGATAAGTCTGGAGGATTTTTTTCACGGCATTGCTGGAAATTCCAAAGATTTGTGGGAGTAATTTTAACTCCACCTTTTAATCATCGGATTAACGTGTTTGTGAACGCCCAAAAAAAGAGGGTGCAGGTACTTTTCTCTCCTAAAAGGCCCTCGCAAAAAAGCCTTCACTTTGAAAATTTCCCTACGCCCAGATCTGTCTGTCGAACGGCAGAAAACATGACTTGCGAGTTTATTAGGAAAACACAAGGTTTGTCACAGCCTAAACGGTAAAGTCATCTTTATTTGATACAAAGTTAATATAATTGATAAGATTACAACATTGGTCGAATTGAATCCGGGATTTTTTCGACGGCATAGAGACCAAATAACTAAAAAGGCGCAGGTACAACCCCGTTCAGTAGGCCTTGCAGTGCCTTAGTGTGGTAGTTGCCCTTACGCCCTAATCGCCCCGATTGCTCCCACGAATCCCATATTGGCAGATTCTATCGCACACGATTAAAGAAACGTGAGCAGCACAACCGCACAAAAGAATACCCCTCGTCAGCCCGCCGGGACGCGGGAGAGAAGGATAAAAGATATCTTCTCTTTCCGCGAATATTACATTTTATGTTCTTCCATTGAGGAAAGAACCAAACAACTTATCGCTTAGAACAACTTTTTCCGTGAGGTCGTGACGACGAAGTCCTTGAGGTAAAACGGCTCGAAATAAGCCACATCCTCCGTGCGACCTTCGTCGAGGGCTTGTTGCGCAAGACGCGCCAGCCCGCGCGCTGAGGGAACCACCTCGACCGCAAGCACGTCGCCGAGCACGTCGGCGCATTTGGCGGCTCCGGTGCCGAAAATGACCAGTGGTCCTGCGCCGCGCCAACCATCGAAGCTGCCGGACCCGACCACCTCGGCCGTCACCTCCGAAAGCGGGTGCCCGGCGCTGTCGAACACCCGGGCGTAAACCTCCATGCGGCGGGCGTCCACCATCGGAATCAGCCGTGCCCGCTCCCAGTCGGGAATGGCGAGAATCCCCGCCCGGTAATCCTCGCGGGCCACTTCGGTCAGGGCGTCGAGCGAGCCGACGGCCAGCAGCGGCCGACCCAGTCCGTAACAGAGCCCTTTGGCGAACGAAACGCCGATTCGCAGCCCCGTGTAGGAGCCGGGCCCCTTGCCCACGGCCACGGCGTCGAGCTCCTCGGGTGCGATGTCGTTTTCCCGAAGCAGTTCATCGACAAAGACGCCGATCTTGCCGGCGTGGTCGCGCCCCCGGTCGCTCTCCCGGAGCGAAAGCAGCTCGCCGTCGCGGGCCAGTCCGACCGAACAGATGTCCGTGCCGGTTTCGATACAAAGAATCAAACTCATAGGTCTCAATCATTTATCCTTCTCGCAGGGCCGGGTTGTCCGATCACCCCGAAATGCTCCAACGCCCGCCGTAGCCCGTCGTCGTCGATGTCGGCCGTCACATAATCCGCCGCTGCCAAAGCTGCCGGACAGCCGTTGCCCATCGCCACGCCCACGCCGGCCGCCCGCAGCATCGGCACGTCGTTGCCTCCGTCGCCGAAGGCCATGACTTCGGCAAGGGCGAAGCCGCAACGGGCCGCCATAGCCGCCATGCCCGAGGCCTTGTCCACCCCGCGCACGTTGATGTCGGCGAAGAGCGGATTCCAACGGTTAGCGGTCAGGCCCGGAAACTCGGCCATGATGCGCGGCTCGCGGTCGGCATCGCAATAGAAACACATCTGGCAGCACTCCGTGCGGTCGAAGAGGGCCCGCAGATCGGTCGCCTCCGGCACCGGATGATCCACCTGGCGGGCGACCCGCTCCACGTCGGCCGTCACCCGATTGACGAAGATGCCCGCGTCCAGTTCGAGTGCGAGCGGGAAATCCAGCTCGTCGGAAAGCCGCAGGGCCCGCTCGAAATCCTCGCGCGGAATGGGGCGGCTGAAAACCGTAGTGCCGTCAGGCAGCACACCGCAGGCGCCGTTGAGCGCCACCACCCCGTCGCGGGGAAGGTCCCTCAGCACCTCCAGGTCCCCGGCCGCACGGCCGGTGGCGATAAACACCCCGACACCCCGGCCGCGGGCCTCCTTGAGCGCCGCGACAGCCGACGGTGCGATCCGGTGCGTGCGGAAACTCACCAGCGTGCCGTCCACGTCGAGGAATAGCGCCCGGATCATCGTCTGTGGTTTTTCATCGCCTTGTCCATCTCGCGGCGGGCGTCGTTCTCCTTGAGGTATTCGCGCTTGTCATAGGACTTGCGGCCTTTGGCCAGCCCGATGACCGCCTTGGCCAGCCCCCGGTCGTTGAGAAAGAGCCGCAGCCCCACGACCGTCAGCCCCTTGTCCTGCAACGACCGTTGCAGGCGGGTGAGCTCGCGACGGCTCAGCAGCAGCTTGCGGTCGCGCCGGGGCACATGGTTGTTGCAGGTACCCCAATGGTATTCGGCGACGTTCATGCCGCGTATCCAGAGCTCGCCCCCGTCGAAATAGCAATAGCTGTCCGTAAGCGACGCCTTACCCAGACGAATGGACTTGATCTCGGTGCCCGCAAGCACGATGCCGGCCACGAACTCCTCGAGAATCTCGTAATCGAAGGTGGCCCGCTTGTTCCGTATATTGATATTTTTATAGTCCGCCATAGCTAACCTCTCGTCAATCAGTACCGTCCCGCCCGCATCGAAAATCCTGCCGCTTTTTGTCGCCGCGCCTCCGTCGCACGGCACGGGATTTGTTCTATTCGGTCACAGGTGGGATCGGATAAGGTAACTAATTCTTTTATCTTTGATATGTTTTACACATCTTTCTGTTTATTTTCTGTTTGCACACGGTATGCGTAGTGATACGTGTACGACTCCGGTCCCACCTTTTTTATCTTACAGAATCAATCGCTGCAATTTTTTCGATATCGACACCTTGCCGCTGTTCAGCTTCGACAGGCGCAGCATGATGTCGCGCATCTGCTCGTCGGTGAGGTTTTCGTCCCGCAGCTTCTCGTGCAGCTCGGCGCACAGCCGCTCGATGATCTTCGACTTGTAGAGCGCCACGGCCTTGGGCACCCCCACGGCCAGCATTTCGGCCTCGCTCTCCACATGCACCTCCTTCTGCCTCCACAACTCGCTGGCCACATAGTGATCCTCCGAAGTGAGAATATCAACCGACACGTTGCATACCTCCGGATCGGGATGGGTCAGAAAGTGATGCACGGGCACCTCCGCGCCGATACCCAGCGTCTCCCACTGCGCCCGGTAGGTCTGGAGAATCTGGTTGTAGAGCGGGTTGGCGAAGTGGAGGTTGTCGGCATCGAGCTCGCCGAAAATCACCTCCGCCACATTGTAACGCACCATATTGCGCCCCTCCTTGAACTCGAAGCTGCAATGCCCCCACTTGAGCAGGTAGCGGTCGAGCTCGCGTTCGAGCGCGTCGGGGCTGCTCCCGGCTGCCGCATTGCCCGGGAAATCCGCCTGCGGAAGCTGCGCCGCCTGCCGCTCGGCCTGCTGGCGGGCCGCCTGCCGGCGCACGAACTCCTCGGCCTCCCTGTCGCCGGTCGAAGCCATGCGCTTGCGCCCCACCTCCGAGACGAGGATCTGCTCGTCGATATCCATGATGCGTGCGCACTCCTTGGTAAAGACCGACCGCTGGATCGGATCGGGAATCTGGGCGATGGACTGCACCATGTCCGTGATGAGCGACGCTTTGCGAATCGGGTCGTTGTGCGCCTCGCCCAACAGCAGCTTCGCCTTGAACGTGAGGAAATCCTCCTCGTGCTCACGGATGTAGGCCTGCACCTCCGTTGCGCTGTGCGCCCGGGCGAAAGAGTCGGGGTCGTGCTCGGGTGGCAGCAGCACCACCCGCACGTTCATGCCCTCCTTGAGGATCATGTCGATGCCCCGCAACGAGGCATGGATGCCCGCCGAGTCGCCGTCGTAAATCACGGTGATGTTGCGCGTGAACCGATTGAGCAGGCGGATTTGCTCCGTCGTGAGCGAGGTGCCCGACGAAGAAACCACGTTCTCGACCCCTGCCTGGTGCATCGAAATCACATCGGTGTAGCCCTCGACCATGATGGCGAAATCCTGCTGCTGGATCGCTTTTTTGGCGAAGTAAAGTCCGTAGAGCTCCCGTTTCTTGCTGTAAATCTCGCTCTCGGGGGAGTTCTGGTACTTGGCCACCGTCTTGTCGGTGCGTAACGTGCGGCCGCCGAAAGCCACGATGCGGCCCGATATGTTGTGCACGGGGAAGATCACCCGGTCGCGGAAACGGTCGTAAAGCGTCCCGTCGTCGCGGCGGAGCGAAAGGCCCGTCGAAACCAGAAACTCCTCCTTGTAACCCGCCGCCAACGCATCCTTCGACATCCGGTCGCCCCGCGAAGGACAAAAACCGAGTCCGAATTTCTTGATCGTAGCGTCCGAAAAACCCCGCTTCTGCCGGAAATAGGTCATGCCGACGCTCATCCCCTCGTTCTCGTGCAACAGGTAGCGTGCGAAATACTCCGACGCCCAGCCGTTCACCACGAACATGCTCTCGCGGTTGTCGTTGCGGGCCTCTTCCTCGGGTGTGAGCTCCTTTTCCCGCACCTCGATACCGTAACGCTTCGCCACGGCCTTGAGCGCTTCGGGGTAGGTCATCTGCTCGTGCTCCATCAGGAACGTGACGGCGTTGCCCCCCTTGCCGCAGCCGAAACATTTGAATACGCCCTTCGACGGGGAGACCACGAACGACGGGGTTTTCTCGTTGTGGAACGGACAGCACGCCTGGTAATTCACCCCCTTGCGGCGCAGGGTGACATAGTCGCCGATGATCTCCACGATATTGGCGGCGGCGTAAATGCGGTCTATGGTTTCACGATCGATCATGCGCAGGTTCCCGGGGCGTAAAGTTACTCATTAATTCGCAAACCGCGGATGCGCGGGAAAATTATTTCATGCTGCGCCGGGCGCCCGGCGGAACAGCGTCCGGGACGGAGTCTCCACCCGCCCATGAGCCGCCCTGAACCCGTCCGAGCGGGTTATGTCCTTGCGTGCGCGGAGTGTCCGGCCTGATCTGCCCGGCGGCACGATCCGCCCCGGCACCGCAGCCCGCGAACAAGGGCGTCGGGCCGAGCGCACTCCGTCGAAAATACGGCATACGAAACAGGATGCGTTGGCCGTTTATTTGCTAACTTTGCCTTATGAATTTCAAGTTAGTTTCGGAATACAAGCCCACGGGCGACCAGCCCGAAGCCATCGCGCAGTTGATCGACTCGATCCGGGGCGGCTCACAGCACAACACGCTGCTGGGCGTGACCGGCTCGGGCAAGACCTTCACGGTCGCCAACGTGATTCAGGAAATCGACCGCCCGACGCTCGTGCTGAGCCATAACAAGACGCTGGCGGCGCAGCTTTACGGGGAGTTCAAAAACTTTTTCCCGGAGAACGCCGTCGAATATTTCGTCTCCTATTACGACTATTACCAGCCCGAGGCTTACCTGCCCTCGACGGACACCTATATCGAAAAAGACCTCTCGATCAATGCCGAGATCGAGAAGATGCGGCTGAGCACCACCGCCACCCTCCTGTCCGGACGGCGGGACGTGATCGTCGTCTCGAGCGTTTCGTGCCTCTACGGATGCGGCAACCCGGAGGATTTCCATGCCACCTCGATCACCGTGCGCGTGGGACAGATTCTCAACTACAAGCAGTTTCTATACAAGCTTGTAGAGGCGCTCTACACCCGCACCGAGCGCGACCTCGCGCCCGCCACGTTCCGGGTGAACGGCGATACGATCGACATCATGGCCGCTTTCGGGGAGTTCGGAAATCAGTGTTTCCGGGTCATGTTCTACGACAACGAAATCGAATCGATCCAGACCATCGACCCCGTGACCGGGCAGCGCATCCACGCGCTCGACACGCTCACGCTCTACCCCGCGAGCATCTTCGTGACCACCAAGGAGCGCATTCACAGCGCCGTCGAACAGATTTACCTCGACCTGGGACGACAGGTCGAATTCTTCGAGCAGGCCGGACGCCCGCTGGAAGCCCAGCGCCTCAAGCAGCGCGTGGAGTACGACCTGGAGATGATCAAGGAGCTGGGCTACTGCTCGGGCATCGAGAACTACTCCCGCTACTTCGACGGACGGGCCGCCGGCAGCCGCCCTTTCTGCCTGCTCGACTACTTCCCGCGCGACTACCTTATGGTCATCGACGAAAGCCACGTCACGCTGCCACAGGTCCACGCCATGTTCGGCGGGGACAAAGCCCGCAAAGACAACCTCGTGGAGTACGGATTCCGCCTGCCGGCCGCCCGCGACAACCGGCCGCTGCGCTTCGAGGAGTTCGAGCAGTTGGCCGGCACGGCGATTTACGTGAGCGCGACACCCGCCGACTACGAGCTGATGAAGAGCGAGGGGGTGATCGTCGAACAGCTCATCCGCCCCACCGGACTGGTCGATCCGCCGCTGGAGGTGCGCGTGACGCTCAACCAGATCGACGACCTGATCGAAGAGATCGACAAGCGGGTGAAGCTCGACGACAAAATTCTCATCACGACCATCACCAAGCGCATGGCCGAGGAGCTATCCAAATATTTCGACCGGGTGGGCGTGCGCAACCGCTACATCCATTCCGACGTGGACACGCTCGAACGGGTGCAGATTCTCGAAGACCTGCGGGCGGGAATGTACGACGTGCTGATCGGCGTCAATCTGCTGCGCGAGGGACTCGACCTGCCCGAAGTGGCGCTGGTGGCCATTCTCGACGCCGACAAAGAGGGTTTTCTGCGCAACGTGCGATCGATCACCCAGATCGCCGGACGCGCCGCGCGACATGCGCAGGGCAATGTGATTCTCTATGCCGACCACTGCACCGACTCCATGCGGCTGGCGATCGAGGAGAGCAACCGCCGCCGCGATAAGCAGGTGCGCTACAACATGGAACACGAACTGCTGCCCCGGCAGGCGCAGCGCAGCGGCACGGGGCAGAGCACCCTGCTGCAAGGCGTGCAGGCCGACACGACGGCATCCTACCCTTTGGCCGAAGACCATTACCGGGTTGCCGCCGACACCCAAAGCGTCTATACCGCGGGGGACAATCTCGCGGCGGAGATCGATCGGGCACGCGAAGCGATGGAGCGGGCGGCCAAGTCGCTCGACTTTCTGGCTGCGGCCCGGCTGCGGGACAGGATGTACGAATTGCAGAAACAGCTCGAGGAAAAAACGCAGGGCAAACCGACCGATCTGCTCCGGGAAAAACCCGACGGACAACCTTCGCGCAAGGGATCGCGCTACGCACGCAAAAAAGGCAGGCCTTGAGCCTGCCTTATTCGTCGGCGGAAAACCCGGGCACGGCCCCGACCTCCCGGTTGCCGCCACGCTCCCGCATTGCAGCCGTCTCACCTCTTCCTGTAGGCTCCTCTTCGCACCGGCCCCAGAGCTACTCGCGGAGCGCATTGCGGAAAGTGAAGTACCGTGCGGCCAGGTAACTGTACACGGTCGTCACGACCGTCGCAAGCGCCTCGGAGGGGGTAGGCCAGATACCGCAGGTTTCGACCAGAAATTTCAGGCAGCCGTAATTGACCAGCAGCGACCCGCCGACCGAAAGGGCGTAACGGCCCAGCTGGGTGCGTCCGCTGAGCGGCGAGCAGCGGAAAGCCACATGGCGGTTGAGCCAGAATCCGTTGAAAAACGTGACCGGAAAGACGAGGATCAGCGCCGCGACATGGGCGGACACCGCCACGACACCCAGATCGACCATGCGGCGGCCGAGCAGGAGGTTATAGACCGCCGCATAGAGCACCAGGTTCCATGCCATGTTAGCCGCGCCGCACACGCCGTAACGGAAAACCTGCCGCGACACGAGCCGGTCGATGGGCGGCAGGTAGAACCGGTCGATCAACCGGATGATATGAGCCGCCAGACGCATCATTTTTTGGAATAGGGCCACAGGCCGCGGAAACGGCTGCCGTAAGCCCGGATCGCCTCCGTCGCCTCGTCGCGCGAATCGTAGGTCCCGATCGAAACCATGAATTTATCCCCGAAAAAGTAGATGTGCGGAACAATCTCCGGATTCTTCGCCACGGTCTCCCGGGCCGCCCGACGTGCGTTATCGGCCGTGCTGTAAACGCCCAGCACCAGGTAGGTACGTCCGGCAGACATTCGTGCGGGCTCCCTGTCTCTTATACACATCTCCGAGCCCACGAGACTAGGCATGATCTCGTATG
>ENA-OYBZ01000372-OYBZ01000372.1-human-gut-metagenome-genome-assembly--contig:-NODE-372-length-11608-cov-5.347356_pt1 | contig 11608 bp, 10 predicted proteins | sample MGYA00244626_ERZ652865 | MGnify/ENA primary metagenome ERZ652865 (study PRJEB26926, sample SAMN06164773) | human gut metagenome | biome: ENVO:00009003; feature: ENVO:2100002; material: ENVO:00002003...
TAGTCTCGTGGGCTCGGAGATGTGTATAAGAGACAGGTGCGGGAAACGGGGTTGCGGTTCCGTGCTTGCAGAAAGGAAGATCGGCAGGCGCTTTGCAGCGCTCGGGGAAGTTTGTATCTTTGGGCAAACAAATCCTTTGCAAGCCATGAAGACTTTTATTCAGCGATGGATCGACGACCTGCTGCTGTGGCTGGGGCTCAGTTCCGAGCAGGCCGACGTGACCGACCAGTGGGCGGCATTCGTGGTGGTGCTGCTCGTCGCCGTGCTGGTGGCGCTGATCTGCCGTTTCCTGCTGCTGCGCGTGGTGCGGCGCATTGTCCGCCGTACCCGTGTGACGTGGGACGACATCATCTTCAACGACAAGGCGCTCAAGCGGTTCAGCCACCTGCTTGTGCCGCTGATCCTCTACATCATGCTGCCCGCGATTTTCCCCTCGGACGCAGGTGCGCGTCATGTGATGGTGCGCCTGACGCAGGTGTATATCGTCGTGGCGATCCTGCGGCTGCTCAGTACGTTCATCCGTGCCGTCTTCGACATCGCAGCCAATCGGAGGGCCTGGCAGGGCAAGCCGATCAAGGGACTCCGGCAGACGGGGCAGGGGATCGTGTACCTGATCGGCACGATCCTGATTATTTCGATCCTGCTCAACCGCTCGCCCGCGATTCTGCTGACGGGGTTGGGCGCCTCGGCAGCCGTGTTGATGCTGATTTTCCGGGACAGCATCCTGGGCTTCGTATCGGGCATCCAGCTTTCGGCCAACGACATGCTCAAGGTCGGCGACTGGATCGCCATGCCCAAATACGGGGCCGACGGCACGGTGGAGGAGGTGTCGCTCACCACGGTCAAGATCCGCAACTGGGACAATACGATCGTCACGCTGCCGCCCTACCTGCTGGTGAGCGACTCGTTTCAGAACTGGGAGGGGATGCGTGCCTCGGGCGGCCGCCGTGTCAAAAGGTCGGTCAATATCGATATGGCCAGCGTAAAATTCTGCAACAGCGATATGCTCGACCGTTACCGGGGGATCGGACTGCTGAAGGAGTACATCGAGCAGACCGAGCGTCGGGTGGCGGAGTACAATGCCGCGCACAACATCCCGCCCGAACGGTCGGGTGTGGATGGGATGCACCAGACCAACCTGGGGGTATTCCGCGCCTACCTGGTCAATTACCTCAAAGACCTCGAAACGGTAAATAAGAACATGACGCTGATGGTGCGGCAGTTGCAGCCGACCCAGACGGGCCTGCCCATGGAGCTCTATTTCTTTACCAATACGGTCGAATGGGTGGCTTACGAAGGCATCCAGTCCGACGTGTTCGACCATGTGCTGGCCGTGGTGCCGACCTTCGATCTGCGGGTATTCCAGAATCCTTCGGGCAGCGATGTGGAACGGCTGTCCCGTCTCACCTCCACGCAACGCAACGTCTGACGCGATGAAACCCCGGATTCTGATTACGAGTCGGCTTTTCGACGAATCGTTCGCCGCACTGGAGCGCGAATGCGAGGTGATCCGGCCCGACAGGGCGCCTTTCACCCCCGAAACGGCGGCTCCGTTTCTTCCGCATATCGACGGGCTGATTCCCACGCAGGCTTTCCGGGTAACGCGTGAGGTGATCGACCGCTCGCCCCGTCTGCGGATCGTGGCCAACTTCGGGACGGGAACCGACAACATCGATGTGGCCTATGCCACCGAGCGGGGCGTGGTGGTCGCCAATACGCCCGACCCGGTGGTCGAGCCGACGGCGGAACTGGCTTACGGGCTGCTGCTCGCGGCGGCGCGGGGGATCGTTCGTCTCGACCGGGGTGTCCGCGACGGGAGCGTGAGGGTCAGCGTGATGCGCAACCTCGGCACGACGCTGCGCGGCAAGACCCTCGGCATCGTCGGGTATGGCCGCATCGGGCAGGCTGTGGCCCGCTATGCACATGGGTCGGCGATGCGGATTCTCTACTTCAATCGTCATCCGCTGACGGCAGACCGGGAACGGGCGCAGGGGGTGTGCTATGCCCCGCTGGACCGATTGTTGGCCGAGGCCGATTTCGTGACCCTGCATACGCCGCTCACGGAGCAGACGCGCCATCTGATCGGAGCGCGCGAACTGGGGCTGATGAAGCCGACGGCTTTCCTGATTAACACCTCACGCGGCGGGGTGGTGGACGAACGGGCGCTGACGGAGGCTCTGCGTGCCGGCCGGATTGCCGGTGCGGGGTTGGACGTCTTCGAGACCGAGCCGCAGATTCCCGAGGAGCTCCGGACGCTGGACAACGTGATCCTCACGCCCCATGCCGGGACAGCGACTACGGAGGCCCGTATGGAGATGGGGTGCCGGGCTGCGGATAACATCCTGCGGTTCTTCCGGGGCGAGCCGGGGATCACGCGGGTAAACTGAACGCTGCTGCCGGAGAAGGGCGAATCCGTCTTTGTCAGTCTGCCGGCATCTTCCGGCCTTTTTCAGAGCAGAAACAGGAGCATCACCTGCACGATCACCACGCGCAGGAACATGCAGATCGGATAAACGGTGGCGTAGGTGACCGAGGGGTTGTCGCCCGGGATGGTGTCGTTGGCATAGTTGAGGGCCATCGGGTTGGCCATGCTGCCGCACAGGATGCCCGTCACCGAGCCGAAATCTAGCCCGAGCAGCCGCATCGACCCCCATGCCACGAGCACCACGGGAACGAACGTGACGAGGAAACCCAGCGCGAGCCACAGGGCCCCTTCGGGCCGCATGACGGTGGCGAAGAAGCTTGCGCCGGCATCGAGCCCCAGGCAGGCGAGGTAGAGCGAAAGGCCCAGCGCCCGCAGCATGAGGTTGGCGCTCTGGGTGGTGTAGGTAATCATGTGGAGCCGGGGACCGAAGGTGCCCATCAGGATGCCGACCACGATCGGGCCGCCGGCCAGCCCCAACCGCACTTCGAGGCTGAGGCCCGGCACGGCCAGGGGCACGCTGCCGAGTACGAGTCCCAGGATGAGACCGATGAAAACCGAAACCAGGTTGGGCTCGTTGAGGCTCCGCACGGCATTGCCGAGGATTTTCTCGACGTTGTGCACCGCCGTCGCCTCGCCCACGACCGTCAGGCGGTCGCCGAGCTGGAGCGTGAGGTCGGGGGTGGCCAGAAGTTGCACGCCCGAGCGGTAAACGCGGCTGATGTTGATGCCGTAAAGGTTTCGCAGGCGCAGCGAGCTGAGCTTGCGGCCGTTGATTTCGGGGCGGGTGACCAGGATGCGCTGCGAGATAAGCTGCCGGTCAACGGCGTTCCAGTCGATGTCGCGCGTGTTCCAGTCCTTTTTCTCCTGCCGTCCGAAGATCAGGTGCAGGGCCTCCACCTCCTGCGGCGAGGTGACGATAAGCAGGTGGTCGCCCTCTTGCAGGGTGGTGTCCGACGTGGGGATCGACACGCGCCCCTCGCGCCACAGTCGGGAGATGACGAATCGGTGGTGGCTGTGGAGGGCTACGTCGCGGATGCTTTTGCCGAAAATCGCCGGATTGGTGGCGCGGAATTCGGCGATAAAGACATTTTTCGCGTGGTCGGCGTCGGGCGAGGGAAGATCCGAGGGACGGACGACAAACCGCCGGAGCAGGGCGATGGCCAGGATGACCCCCACCACTCCCAGCGGGTAGGCTACCGCGCATCCGAGGGCTGCGCCGTTGCTGTCGAAGTTCATCTGCTTGAGGGCCTGCTGCGCGGCGCCCAGGGCGGGTGTGTTGGTGGTGGCACCGCACAGGATGCCCGTCATGTCGGGCAGCGGGACGCCCGCTACTCGCCCCAGGACGACGGCCAGAAGCGTACCCAGCACCACCACGCCCAAGGCCGGAGTGATGAGCCGCAGTCCGCCCGTGCGCAGGGAGCTGAAGAATCCCGGTCCGACCTGCAGGCCGAGGGCATAGACGAAGAGGACGAGGCCGAAACTTTCGGCGAAGTTGAGCATCTGACGGTCGATGCTCAGGCCCAGGTGCCCGGCGACGATGCCGACGAAGAAGATGAACGCCGATCCGAGCGAGATGCCCAGGAAGCGTATCTTGCCCAGTCCGATCCCGACGGTAGCGATCAGCGAAAGGACGACCACGGCCTGCAGAGCCGAGTGCGCCGTGAAAATATCCGTAAACCACGTCATGCGATAACCAACCTGTGCGACGGCAAAAGTAGGTCAAATTTTCGGTTTTGCCGCGAAAACGTCCGAATATTCCGCTGCGCAGCGGGGTGCGGACGCGTCGGGTCGCTGCCGTTTGGCGGGAAATCGTTATTTTTGCTGCGATGAAAGTGTTGTTGATCCTGCTGGGCGGCCTGTCGCTGGCGCTGGGTATTGTCGGAATCTTCCTGCCGGTGCTCCCGACGACTCCGTTCCTGCTGCTCACCGCCGCACTCTGGTGCCGGGGCAGCGAGCGGCTGTACCGTTGGCTGCTGGCGCAGCCGCAACTGGGAAGTTACATCCGCAATTTCCGGGAACACCGCGCCATCCCACGGCGGGCTAAGGTCGTGACCGTGGCGCTCGTGTGGATTTCGTTGATCTACTGTGCCATCGCTGTGACGAAGCTCTGGTGGCTCCGGGCGCTTTTCCTGCTGATCGCCGCCGGCACTACCTGGCATATCCTCTCCTACCGCACGTTGGAAAAAGATGCGCCTGCCGAGTAAGGCGTAACGCTTCTGCCGGGGCAGCGAGCGGATCGCGGGGCCATCGGATAGTGCGGCATGTTTCCCCGCCGCACTTCGCTGCAGGATGCTTCTGCCAAAGGGGTATTCGGGCTTTGCCGGGCAGAACGTGCGGCTCCGGGGCGGCCGGGTTTTTACCTTCTCTCCGTGCGGCGAAAGCGGCAGCAGGCCGGACGGGTTGTCTTTGAAACGCCTGCCTCCCGCCCATCCGCTCTCTCAGAGCGAAAGCGGCGCCCCGCCGTAGAAATCGAGAATCTTGGTGCGGAGGATGAACTCGTACTTAGCCTGCACCAATTCCGAGGCGGCTTTCTCCATGCGTGTCTTGGCGTCGTTGTAATCGAACACGGTCGAGCGGCCTGCGGCGGCTTTCTGCTCCTCGTAAGCGAAGGCGATGCGGGCCGATTCGAGTGCATTGCGGGCGGAGCGGTACTTGTCCCATGCTGCGCGGGCGGTGTAAAATGCCTGCTCGATCTCTTTGCTCAGGGCTTGCTCGGCCTCGGTAAGCGTGAGTTGCTGGTTGCGGTAACCGATGTCGGCCGTCCGGATGCTGTTGCGCGTGGCCATGCGATTGAATATCGGAATATTGACCGACAGGCCGATGTACTCGCTGCTGTTGTTGCGGATTTGCGACCAGAAGGATTCCGTGGTCCAGTTGGAAGGCCCTTTGTAGTATTTGTAGGCGTTGGTGCCGTAACCTCCGGTAAGGGTAATTTGCGGCCACCGGTCGGCCCGCGCAAGCCGGATGGCTTCGCTGCTGCTGGCAAGGCGCAGCTGCTCGGCCCGGATGTGGGGGCGGTTGTCGAGGGCATAGGCGGTGATCTCGGCGGGGCTGCGCAGGTGGCTCAGCGCATCGACCGCCGTGCTGTCCAGGTCGGGATCGACGATGTCAAACCCCTCGGCGCTCGGCCGGTTGAGGGCCTGACTCAGGTCGAGCAGCGCCAGCGACAGGTCGCCCCGGGCCTGCGTGAGCGTGAGTTCGTCTTTCGACCGGAGAGCGATGCTTTCGTACAGCGCCGATTCGGGGTTTTTGCCGTTGGCCACCAGTGCACGGCTGCGTTCGACCTGCTGGCTGCTCAGGGCCAGTTGGCTTTCGGCCACGGCGACCAGCTCCTTGTTGAAAAGCACCTGGAGGTAGAGCGACATCACATTGACGGCCACATCCTCGCGGGCCCGCTCGAAGTCGGCGACGGCCGCCCGGAGGTCGAATTTCCCGCCCGCGATCTGCCGCTTGATCCTCAATCCCTGGAATACGGGCAGGCTCGCTGAGATGCCTGCCGACCCGGTCAGCGTATTGGCGTCAATGTAGGTGTCCTGGCTCGATTTGCTGCGTCCGAATGCCATCTGGCCGTTGAGCGAAGCGCCCAAGTCGGGCAGGCGGCTCAGTTGCGCGGTGTTGAGCCTCACGCGGCTTTGTTCGACCTGGAGGGCCTGTTTCTGCACGGCGATATTCTGCTCCTGTGCGTACCGGATGCAGTCGTCGAGCGTCCAGGGGGTGCCGGGTTCCTGGGCTGCTGCCGTACCGAGCCGAAGCAGCGCGGCGCAGAGAAGGATGATACTGCGTTTCATAAGCGTCGGGGATTTTCGTTATCGTTTCGTGCCGCGTACCTTTTCGCCGGCTTCCACGCCCTGCGTGATCTCGATGTTGATGCCGTCCGAGAGGCCGATTTCGACCGGCCGCTTGTCGAAGGTCTGCTCCGGAGCCTCTTCGGGACTGGTGAGCACATAGATATAGGGTTTGGCATCCTCGAATTCGACGGCGCTTTCGGGCAGGGTCAGGATTCCTTCGCGCGAGCGGGTGAGCACCGATGCGTTGGCGCTGTACCCCGACCGCACGAACAGCGAGTCGGGAATCGTCGCGGCGGCCTTCACCTCGAACATGATGACCCCGTTGTCCTCGGTGGCCTTCGGGGCGATGTACTCCAGCCGGGCCGGGAGCGAGACGTTCTGCATGGCGCCGACGGTCAGTTGCACGGGCATCCCGCTGCTGAGTTTGCCCACGTCGGTTTCATCGACCTTGCCCCGGAAAAGCATGTCCGACATATCGGCGATGGTGGCGATGGTCGTCCCGTCGTTGAACGTGTTGGCTTGGATCACCGAGTTGCCGACTTTGACGGGAACGTCGAGCACCATGCCGTCGATGGTCGATCGGATTTGCGTGTTGCTCAGCTCCTTGTAACGCTGGGTGATGCCGTCGCGCACGATTTCGAGGTTGTCCTGGGCGTTCTGCATCTCCTCCCGGGCTTTTCCCAGCTCGGTCTGGCTCTGCTCGTACTCCTCTTTCGAGACGACCCCCTTGTCGTAGAGGGCACGGGTGCGCTCGGCCTCCTTTTCGGTCTGGGCAAGGGTGATGCGGGCCACGTTCACACGCGATTCGGCGCTGTTGAGCGACCCCATTTCCGGGATGACCTTCACGGTGGCCAGCACTTCGCCCTTGCGCACCTTGTCGCCGGCTTCGCACATCACCGCCGATACGATGCCCGAGATCTGGGGTTTGATGAGCACCTCGTCGCGGGGTTCGACTTTGCCCGTTGCGACCACGTATTGCCGGATGGTGTCGATCCGGGGCTCGACGATGGTGTAAACCACCTTGACCGGCCGGGTCTTGTTCCACAGAAAGACGAACGTCCCGAGCAGCAGCGCCGCGAACAGGACGCCGGCCGTGATCTTCAGAAATTTTTTCATATCCTCGCTGTATTATGTTGTTCTACTCTTCGCGTATCGCATCCACCGCCTTGATGCTCAGTGCTCTGACGGCCGGGATGATGCCCGCCAGCAGGCTTCCCGCCACAAGGATCGCCAGGGCGATGACCCCCGTCGAGAAGCCGATCTGGATCGGAACGTCGATCCCGTCGGGTTTGAGCCCCGGAATCGAATCGGCGACCGAGAGCACCCATACGCCCGCCGAGAGCCCGAAGATGCCGGCTGTCAGCGTGAGCGCGAAACTCTCGGAGAGGATTTGCGCGATGATCGAGCGGGGCGAGGCGCCTATGGCGCGACGGATGCCGATCTCTTGCGTGCGCTCCTTGACCAGCACGAGCATGATGTTGCTCACTCCGACGATCCCCGCCAGCAGCGTTCCGAGCCCCACGACCCAGGTCAGCAGGGCGATGCCGTTGAAAAGTCCCTTCATCTTATTGACGAAGTCGGCCACCGACATGGTCCAGGCCGCTTTCTTGTCGTCAGGCGAAATGATGTGGCGGGCGAAAACGACCTTTTTTACCGCCTCTTCGAGCTGGCTGCTGGAAACGTCGTCCCGGCCGGCCACCGTCATCATATGGATGCGTTTGCCCATGCCGAACATCTGCTGCATGAGCGACGCGGGGATGCCCACGGTCTGCTCGCCCTCGCCGAACGATACGAAATTGCTCTGGCGACGGACCACGCCGATCACTGTGAAGTAGGTGCCGTTCATGAGCAGCACTTTGCCTATGACCCCCTCGTCGCTGGCGAAGAGGTCTTTCCAGACCTGCTCGCCGATGATGCAGACTTTGCGTTTCTGGAGAATGTCGATTTCGTTGATGAACCGCCCCTTGAGAATCTTCTGCGGATTGATATGCTGGAAGTCGGGCGTGAAGCCCATCATGTTGTATTCTCCTTTGTGCTCGTTGTAGCTGCAGTATTGCATGCCGCCCCACAGGTTGGCTGCGACGTAGGTTACTTCGTCGAGTTTGCGGACCGCTTCCAGGTCGTCGTTGTCGAGCATCCACCACCGGTTGGAAGGCATCCCCTTGTAGGGTATCGAGGTCTGGACGGGCTGGACCATGAGCGTGTTGATCGCAATGCCGCCCGCTGCGGCCCGCGAGATACGTTCGAGTCCCTGTCCCGCTCCGAGCATCACGACCAGCATGAAAATGCCCCAGAAAACCCCCAGCGCCGTCATGATGCTGCGCTTCTTGTTGCGGGCGATCGTCTGCCAGATTTCGTTCCAACGGTCTGTGTCGAGGAATCTCATTTCTCCGGTTTTATTTGTTGTATCGCAGGGCGTCGATGGTTTTCAGCCGCGCGGCGCGATAGGCCGGAACGTATCCGGCGATCAGGCCCGAGAGGACGAGCACCAGCGTGGCGCTCGACACGACCGACAGGTCGAGCGTGGGATTCGTAAAGACGGTCATGTCGAATCGGCCGCCCGTTGCGGGCATCCGCTCGATCAGGTAGTTCACCCCTTCCATCACGGCGACGCCCAGCACCATGCCGATGTAGCCGAACAGGGAGGTGATGAGCACCGATTCGGTGAGGATCAGGCGGATGATCGACGAGGGTTTTGCTCCGAGGGCCTTGCGGATGCCGAATTCGGAGGTGCGCTCCGTGACCGTCACGAGCATGATGTTGCTCACCCCCACCACGCCCGTGAGCAGCGTTCCCAGCCCGATGATCCAGACGAAGAGGTTGATTCCGCCGAAAACCATCGAGATGGTTTTATAGACCTCCATCATGTTCTCGATCCACAGGGCGCTCTCGTCCTCGGGGTCGAAGTGCTCCTCGGCTGCCAGCCGTCTGGTCAGGCGTCGCTCGAACTCTTTCATCTGGGCGTCGGTATGCAGCCCTTCGACCGTGAAAACGACGCTGTTGATGACGGGGCTGTCGGCGGAGTAGATGAGCCGCCCGGTGGAGAGCGGGATGTAGCAGACGGGTTCCGTGCGGTTTTTGTTTCCCTCGTAAACCCCGACCACGGTGTAGGTCGCATCGCCGATGCGAAGTGGTTTGCCGAGCGACTCACCGTCGGGGAAAAGCACCTGTTCGGTGGTCTGGTCGATGATGACGGTTTTGCGGTAGAGCTGGATGTCGTTGTCGTTTACGAACCGCCCCCGAGCGATTTTCAGGCCGCTGATCGACTGGTACAGGGGCAGCGAGCCGCACAGGGTGACGGTCATGAACTGGCTGCCGTAGGCGGCTTTGTTGCTGTCGAACCATGCCTGGGCCGCGATCTGCCTTACCTCGGGGAACTCGTTGCGCAGGATTTCCAGATCGCGGTCGTGCAGTTGGATGCGGCGCCATTTGTCGTATCCCATGTAGGGTTTCGACGTCCAGCCGCCCCGGACGGTGATCGAATTGACGGCGTATTCGCCCAGGTTGGACTGCGCCCCGTTTTTGAGGCCGTTGCCCGATCCGAGCAGGATGACCAGCATGAAGATGCCCCATGCGACGGAAAAGCCCGTGAGGAACGTGCGGAGCTTGTTGCGCCGCACCGAAGTCCAGATTTCCAACAGCAGTTCCCTCATCGTACCGTGGATTCGATCGAGCTGATGATCCCGTCCTTCAGGCGGATGATCTTGTCCGTCTGGTCGGCGATGGATTGTTCGTGTGTCACGCAGATGATGGTCATGCCCATTTCCGTATTGACCTTGCGGAGCAACTCCATCACCTCCTGCGAGGTGGCGCTGTCGAGGGCCCCCGTCGGCTCGTCCGCCAGGATGATCTGCGGCCGGTTGATTAGCGCCCGCGCGATGGCCACGCGCTGTTTCTGGCCGCCGGACATTTCGTTGGGCATGTGGTCGGCCCAGTCGCGCAGGCCGAGCGTGGCGAGGTATTCGAGTGCCATCGCGTTGCGCTTGCGTCGGGCGACGCCCTGGTAGTAGAGCGGCAGGGCGACGTTTTCGACGGCGTTCTTGTAGTTGATAAGATTGAACGACTGGAAGATGTAGCCGATCATGTTGTTACGCGCGGCGGCGGCCTGCGTCTCGCTCAGGTTCCGGATGAGCCGGCCGGCGAGGTAGTAGCTGCCGCTGTCGTAGTCGTCGAGAATGCCCAGGATGTTCAGCAGGGTCGATTTCCCCGAGCCCGAAGCGCCCATGATGGAGACGAGCTCGCCTTTGCGGATTTCGAGGTCGATGCCCTTGAGTACGTGCAGCGGCGAGCCGTTGTGGTAAGTCTTGTGAATAGCTTCGAGTACGATCATGGCTCCTGAGGATGGCGGTTTGTCTTGTGCGTTTGTCGTTCGGCCGGCCGCGAACTCGTCCGAGCTCGGTCCAACCCGAATGCAAATATAACCAACGAATTTTGAAAAACAAATAAAATTTATCGAAATTCGATAAATTATGTGGGGATGGTCTGTCGCCGCGGTTGCCGTTGTGCGGGTGGACGGCTGTGCGGCATTGCCTGCGGGGGAAAAGACAGAAAAGGCGTTTGACGGTCGATTGTCCCGAACGGCTGTCGCGACCGGCCGGCTGTCGTGGGAACGGGAGGGAAAACGGACGGAGCGGCGTTTCGGCAGCGGGAAAAAGAACGGAACCTTCCGAAAAGAAGGTTCCGTTGGAAAACGTGCGGCCGGAATGTCAGCGGAGCCGCAGGAACGAATAGCCGAAGCGTTCGCAGGCCGCTTTCTCGAGCTCCTCGCGCACCGAGGGGTGGGCGATTCCGATGAGTGCCTTGGCTCGCTGAGCCAGGTTGCGGCCCTGGAGATACGCTACGCCGTATTCGGTCACGACGTGCTGGATCATGTGGCGCGTGGTGACGACCCCCGCGCCCGGTGAGAGAACGGCTTTGATCTTCGAGGCCCCCTTTTCGGTGGCCGAGGGGATGGCGATGAAGGTCTTGCCCCCTTCCGAGAGGGCGCCGCCGAACATGAAGTCGTGCTGGCCGCCGACACCCGAGATGATGCGCGTGCCGACCGAGTCGGCGCAGATCTGTCCCGTGAGATCGACCTCCACGGCCGAGTTGATAGCCATGACTTTCGGGTTCTGGCGGATGCGGAACGGGTCGTTGGTCCAGGCTACGTCTTTCATCACCAGGTCCTTGCGGTAGTCCATGTAGTCATAGAGGCGGCGCGAGCCGAGCGCCAGCGAGCCCACCGTAACCCCCGGCATGACGGCCTTCTGCGAGTTGTCGATGATCCCCCGCTCGATCAGCGGCACCACGCCGTCGGTCATGGCCTCGGTGTGGAGTCCCAGGTGCTTGTGGTCCGTGAGGGCCGCGAGCACGGCGTTGGGCTGTCTCTTATACACATCTGACGCTGCCGACGATC
>ENA-OYBZ01000387-OYBZ01000387.1-human-gut-metagenome-genome-assembly--contig:-NODE-387-length-11346-cov-6.134001_pt1 | contig 11346 bp, 10 predicted proteins | sample MGYA00244626_ERZ652865 | MGnify/ENA primary metagenome ERZ652865 (study PRJEB26926, sample SAMN06164773) | human gut metagenome | biome: ENVO:00009003; feature: ENVO:2100002; material: ENVO:00002003...
CAATCGCTGCAATCATCATTACTTTTTTCATTGCTTTAATGGTTTAAATTAATATAAAGAGACGCCGGTGGCGTTATTCTTCATCATTCCGTTTAATAACGAGCAGTTTGTCTACTCTGCCGCGGTCCATATCCATTATTTCAAACTCCAGGTTTCTGTAGCTGAAAATGTCACCGGCTTTCGGGATGCGTCCTATAAGGAACATGGCGAGTCCGCTTAAAGTGGTAAAGTCCTCTTCCTTCAGGTCATCATAATTCAATATCCCCATTGCTTCCATAAAGTCATCTATATTCATCGAAGCTTCTACCAGCATGGAACCGTCGGCTCTGGTCACTATTTCCTCTTCTTCCGTTTCGTTCTCTTCCAGAATATCACCGAAGATACTTTCCGTCAAATCGTGCAGAGTGATAATGCCTTCTGTATTGCCATACTCGTCTACAACAACTCCGAACTTGTTTTTGTTCTTCTTAAATAGCTCTAAAACCTTTTTGGCATACAAACTTTCGGGAATAAACAAGGGCGGACGTGCAATTGTGCGAAGATTGAACGGTTGCTCACCACCCAACATCAGGATAATATCTTTTACAGAAACAACGCCTATGATTTCGTCTTTGTCGTTTTCCACCAACAGATATTTGCTGAAGTGCTCTTCCTGGATAATCCGAAGCACTTCTTCTTGCGTGTCGGAGGGGTGCAACACGATTACATCGCGGCGGTGCGTCATCAGATCGTTGGCACGTTTGTCCGAGAAGCGGAAAACATCACGCAGCATTTCAGTCTCTTCTTTGTCGATAACGCCCTGCTCGGAACTTTGATGCAAAATCATTTTCAGTTCTTCCTGTGTCATCTGCCGTTCTTCCCCGTCTTTCATGCCGATAAGCTTGTTTGTCAGTTTGGTTGAAGCACTGAGGAGGCAGACAAACGGATAAGATACTTTTGTCAGGATAATCATAAAAGGACTGAGCAGGGTAGCATAGCGTTCCGGATTGTTCAGTGCCATTGATTTTGGAACCAGCTCTCCGATAATGAGCGACAAATAGGTGATAACGGCTACTGTAGTAACCATTGCCAGGTCTTTGGCATACAATTCCAGGCCGGGAATCATGGCAAATAGCGGAGTTACATCATCGGCTATGGCTACGCCGCCATATGCACCTGATATGATACCAATCAGCGTAATGCCAATTTGAATGGTAGATAGAAATTTTTCGGGCTCTTCCAGTTGTTTCAAAACCCCTTTTGCACTTTTGTTTCCTTTGCTTACAAGAGTCTCTAAGCGTGCTTTACTTGAAGATACTAATGCAATTTCGTACATGGCAAAGATGCCGTTCAGGATAAGTAGAAATAGAATAATGATAAATTCCATGTTTGGGTTACAAATTGTTTGTGTACAAAGATAATGTTTTTCGGATATTTATTATTAATATTGCCGTTCCTTAAGAAGATTAAACAAAATAGCATGAAAAACAAACTTTATCTGTTCGTATTCTTATTGCAAGTGCTGGCTTTAAGTGTACATGCCGCACGTGTAGATACTGTGTTTGTAAAAAGTCCTTCGATGAACAGGGAGGTAAAGGTGGTTTATATTCTTCCGGATAAGGCTGTTGCCGGAAATCCGCAAGCTTGTCCGGTAATCTATCTGTTGCATGGTTATGGAGGTAACGCACGTACGTGGATTGGCGTCAAACCGGAGCTGCCTCGGATTGCTGATGAAAAAGGCGTAATATTTGCATGTCCCGATGGTAAGAACAGTTGGTATTGGGACAGTCCCCGGAATTCCGCTTATCGTTATGAAACTTTCATCTCTTCGGAACTGGTGAAGTATACGGATGAGCATTATGCTACAATTCCCAAGAAGAGTGCGCGTGCCATCAGCGGTTTGAGCATGGGTGGACATGGTGCGTTGTGGAATGCTATCCGCCACAGCGATATATTCGGTGCGGCGGGAAGTATGAGTGGCGGAGTGGATATCCGTCCGTTTCCTGATAACTGGGAGATGAAGAAGCAGTTGGGCGAGCTTGCCGCCAATGAGGCGGTATGGGATAGCCACACGGTAATCAATCAGGTTGATAAACTGAAGAACGGCGATTTGGCTCTGATTGTCGATTGCGGTGAAAGCGATTTCTTCCTTGATGTGAACAGGAACCTGCACAAAAGGTTGCTGGAGTGCAAAATAGACCACGATTTTATAACACGTCCCGGCGGTCATACCGGTACGTATTGGAATAATTCCATAGATTATCACATTCTGTTTTTCTGCAAATTCTTTAGCAGATGATTATTCAATTACATAGCTTACGGTACGGGTATAATCCGTGCCGTAACTGTTTATGACTTCTTTGCAGGAAGTCATGAGATTGCGTTTGTCAAAAGAGAAGATATAATTGGTGACCTCTTTATTTCCATCGGGGATAATCCGGTCTATTAAAATAGGAAACGGCTCTCCCAGGAATTTCCCGTATAGAGCGGCTGTATGTAGCGAAAGCGGATATAATTCGGCGAGAAACAGGCAGGGAACTCCTGACAGATTATTTATTCCGTCATTTGCCGGAGTGGTAGCCGTATATGCCTGCCCGTAAGCATCTGTCTTTTGCAGGATGCGCAATGCCTGATAGTTGCCGTAGTCTATGTCGATGGATGCGTATACGCCGTCATTGATGCTTTCGGTTATGTTTTTCAGGTAATATTTACCTTCCGGAGCGGTGAAATACGAGAAAGTATAAGTGCGGATCGTACCGTTTTCCTGCCGTGTACATGAGGTGGCGTATCCTTTGTCGTCCAGGGTATAGACTGACACATTGCCGAAATTATCCGTTACTACAGCCTGATGTTCACTATAAGTTACTGATGCTGCGTTTTCAATGCACATCGGTTCGCCTTGAACCGAATAACTTTGTACGATAGTGAATCCGGTCAATTGTCCCTGACTGTATGAGTAGGTTTGAGTGGTGGTTACTGTAGGTACTCCCGCTTCATAGGCACTTTTTTCCGATAATTGAATTTTGGAAAAGGGTACGGCAGAGCGGTTTCCGTTGATGGTAGAGTCATTATTGTCTTCACAAGCTGTCATTACTGTGAGTACAACCGACAATGCAAAGACTATTTTTCTCATTATTTCCGTTGTTTAATTCATTGTTTCTGCTATTTGACAATCAACCCCTTGCGCAGGTTCTTTTGAGTGGTGAAACTCCGGACTATGGCAGTGCCTGTTTTTGGGGTCGGCAACTCGACAATTCCAGCTATGACTTGCAGGGCTGTATGGAGCAAAATTTCGTCAGGCTCGCCTAAAGGCAGATAGTATTGCAGGTAGGATGTTTCGTTGATAGCAATATCCGGCTTAAAGCCTGCACTATAGTCCGCTTCTCCGTTGGAGTTGAATACTTCGCATACGACCGGACGTACCGCCCAGGGGTATTTGGGATTGATGAAAGTTTCCGTAGCCACGTATTCTCCTTTGGTTGTCTGTCCGATGAGCACTACCTTCATATAGGGTTTCAGGCAGTTAATAAGCATTTCCGCTGCACCGGCAGTGGTTCCGCTTGTGATGATATAAACGGTGGGCAGATTCAGATTGACTCCGCCTTGCAAAAGTTGGGAGTCCAATATCAGGTCACGGTTTTGGGCGCTTTGCTTATCATTATATTGCAAGAAAGCAAAAGGACTTTCCAATTTATCGGCAGGTACAAGGATATCTGCGAGAAGTTGCACGCATTCCATTTCTCCACCGGAATTATAGCGGAAGTCGAGTACGAGATTATTAATGCCGCGTTGCTTGCATTCTTGGGAGAAAGCACGTAACTCATTGTTGTACTTCTCACTCTGTTCCGCAGTGCCGGCAGTGAAAGAGTTGTATGCCAGATAGGCTATCTTGTAATCAGTGCCTTCCAGTTGTATAAAATTTGTGTCATAAATGGCGCTCTCCGTTACCGGACGGACTGCCGGGAGTGCAACATCTCCTGTTTCCTGTATGATTCCTACCTCTTTATCTTCTTCTTCGTTCTCTCCGTTTTCCGTATCCCCCTCTGTGTCGCCGTTGTTCTCCTCTTTTACTATCACATACTTTCCGATGCGCAATGTTCGTGCACCGCCATCTATAAGCCTTTCTTCCGTCTTTTTGGTGATGGAGTCGCCGTCGACAAGCATTATCCAGTTGCCGCGTTCTAGTCCGGCATCCTCGGCGGGAGAGTTGTTTGCCACGTATGATACGAGGGCAGTATAGGTTGTGTCGCTGGTAGCCACTTTATATAATGTGTAGTCAAAACCATAACTTGGCAGCGGCGTATCCATTATTGAATCGACGGTGGAAAAACCTTTATCGTTTTTTGATAAGATACTCTTTAAGAAAGCGTCCGGAGCCTGAAAATAGTTCAGACTGTTGGCAGCCGGAATATCCTCGTACCATAAGTAGACTTCCCGCATCAGGCTGTCCATCCACAGGTCGCGCCCTGTCAGCGGATAGTATTCTTTCCAGCGGTCTTCTCCGCAGGAAAACAGGCTTGTCAGTGCAAGGAGTCCCAGTAAGGGAAAATATAATAGCTTCCTTATCTTCATCAGTCTCTATATCATTTGGTTTTCGTCCGCAAAAATAGCGAATACTTCTTGTATCTACCACAAATATGGTATAAAATTCCCTATTGTATGTCATAGCTTGCTTGGTTTTATCCCTCTATCTTTGCAACATCCGAGTATAAATCGGGGAGGATTGGAAACAGGCTTTTATCCTCTCATAAATACAACTGACAATGGACACAAAGAATTTACATTTTGAGACACTGCAACTTCATGCAGGACAAGAACAGCCCGACCCCGCTACAGATGCGCGTGCCGTACCTATTTATCAGACTACTTCGTATGTATTCCGCAACTCGGCACATGCAGCCGCCCGCTTTGCGTTGCAAGAGCCGGGGAATATCTACGGCAGACTGACGAATCCCACACAAGGAGTATTCGAGCAACGTGTTGCCGCCCTTGAAGGCGGTGTTGCAGGGCTGGCGGTTGCTTCCGGTGCAGCGGCTGTGACCTATGCTTTCGAGAATATTACGCGTGCAGGTGACCACATCGTAGCCGCCAAAACCATTTATGGCGGAACATACAATCTGCTGGCGCATACATTACCGGCTTACGGTGTCACGACCACCTTTGTTGATCCGAGCGATTTATCCAACTTCGAGAAAGCTATTCAGGAGAATACAAAGGCCGTATTTATCGAGACATTGGGAAATCCTAACTCCAATGTTATTGATATTGATGCTGTTGCCGAAATCGCTCATCGTCATAAAATCCCTTTGATTATCGACAATACATTCGGTACTCCTTATCTGATTCGCCCTATCGAACATGGCGCTGATATTGTGATACATTCCGCCACAAAATTCATTGGCGGGCATGGCACTTCTTTAGGCGGTGTTATTGTAGATGGCGGCAAGTTCGATTGGGTTGCTTCCGGTAAATTTCCGCAACTGACCGAACCCGATCCGAGCTATCATGGCGTGCGCTTTACCGATGCGGCAGGTGCGGCTGCATATGCTGTCCGTATCCGTGCCGTTTTGTTGCGTGATACCGGAGCTGCCATCAGTCCTTTCAATGCCTTTATTCTTTTGCAGGGTTTGGAAACACTCTCTTTGCGTGTGGAACGCCATGTGGAGAATGCGCTGAGAGTGGTGGAGTTTTTGAAGAATCATCCTAAAGTGGCGGCCGTGAACCACCCGTCTTTACCAAATCATCCGGACCATGCGTTATACCGGAAGTATTTCCCGAAAGGAGCAGGTTCCATCTTTACCTTTGAGGTAAAGGGTGGAGAGAAGGAAGCTCAGACATTTATTGACAACTTGCAGATATTCTCATTATTGGCAAATGTGGCAGATGTAAAGTCGCTTGTCATACATCCCGCTACTACCACCCATTCGCAATTGAATGAACAGGAATTGGCAGAGCAGGGCATCAAGCCGGGAACGGTACGCCTTTCCGTCGGGACGGAGCATATAGATGACTTGTTGGATGATTTGTCCCAAGCGTTGGAGAAAATTTAAGTCCGGAACAAAAGAGCATTTCGTCCGATGAAACCATTTGTTCGTTGGATGAAATGTTAGATACATTATTAATATGAATATTGCCGTTTTATTATCCGGGGGTGTTGACAGTTCGGTTGTCGTACATCTCCTTTGTGAGCAAGGTCACCGTCCCTCTCTGTTTTATATAAAGATAGGAAAGGATGATGCCGAGTATATGGACTGTTCGGCAGAGGAAGACCTGGAGATGGCTTCTGCCGTAGCGCGCCGTTACGGTCTTTCGCTGGAAGTTGTCGATTTACATCGGGAGTACTGGGATAATGTAGCCGCTTATGCTATTGAAAAAGTTAGCCGCGGGTTCACTCCGAATCCGGATGTGATGTGCAACAAGCTGATTAAATTCGGTTGCTTTGAACAGCAGGTCGGCAGGCACTTCGACTTTACGGCAACCGGACATTATGCTACTACCGTTCTGCAGAATGGAAAGACCTGGCTGGGAACAGCCCTCGACCCCGTAAAAGACCAGACGGACTTTCTTGCGCAGATAGACTACCTGCAAGTGTCCAAACTGATGTTCCCGTTGGGCGGACTGATGAAACAGGAAGTGCGCGATATTGCTTTGAAAGCTCAGTTGCCCAGTGCCCGAAGACGGGACAGTCAAGGAATCTGTTTCTTGGGACGGATTAATTATAATGACTTTGTCCGTCGTTTCCTCGGAGAAAAGGAAGGCCGGATTGTTGAGTTGGAAACGGGAAAGATACTGGGTACGCATCGCGGTTATTGGTTTCATACTATCGGTCAGCGTAAAGGCTTGGGCTTGAGTGGCGGACCTTGGTTTGTGGTTCGTAAAGATACGGACGAGAATGTAATTTATGTGTCGCACGGATATGATACGGAACTGCAATACGGACATGAGTTCTGTATGCAGGATTTTCATTTTATTACGGAAAATCCGTGGGAAGGCATTAAAGATGAGATTCCGGTTACGTTCAAGATACGTCATACTCCCGGATTTATCGGCGGCAGGCTGTGGCAGGACGAAACAGGCTATCGTATTGTTTCAGATGAGAAGTTGCAGGGCATAGCTCCCGGCCAGTTTGGCGTTGTATATGATGAGGCCGCCAAGCTTTGTATCGGAAGCGGGGAAATTAGATATAGTATTCCACCAAATCCACAATGCCCGCTTTCATAGCATATTTCGTAGCTTCGTGGGCATTGTTCACATTCAGTTTTCTGAAGATGTTCTTCCGGTGGCTGTTCACGGTATGGAAACTGAGGTTTCTTTCGGCTGCTATTTCTTTGGTCGTTTTTCCTAATGCAATCTCTTTCAGAATACTTCTTTCGGCAGGCGTCAGCAGAGCGTTTTGCAGAGCGGGGTGGGGAGCAGCCGACTGGTTATTTCCCGAGAGTAATAAGTTGCTGACGTGATTACATATAAAGCGTTCCTTACGTGAAGCGCATTGCAGTGCTGTGAGTATCTCTTCTTTGGAATTATCCTTCAGCACTACTCCGAACGCCATGCTGCTGAACAATACTTGTCGCAGAAAGCCGACGCTCAACTCATCGGAAAACAGTAACCAGTCCGCTGTTTTGAAGCGTTCGTGCAATACAATCAGTTCATCGGCGCCGGTAAAGTCAAACAGTGTATAGTCCAATATAACCACCGCTTCGGGATGTAACCGTAGCTGTTGTATAAGCTCCGCTTTATTGTCGGCTTCCAGCAGCAAGGCGGTGTCTTTCTGTTTGCTCAACAGAAACATCATGCCTGCTTTGGTTATATCTTGATTGTCCGCGATGATAAATTCTCTCATGATGAATATAATATATAAAACTCCGCTGCAAATGTACACTTTTTAAGCGATTTGCAGCGGAGTTGGGAATATATATATTGTAATAGGCCTACCAGGAACGTCCCTTAAAGATATTCGATTGGTTCAACGGCAGCAGGCTGCCACTTAAAGTCATAGTATTGGAGTTGAAGTTCGGGCTGATGGTAACGGTTGCATTATTACCGCCGTTGGTCAGCGTAAGGAATATCTGTGCGGAGATGCCGATACCCTGGATGCTGAAATTGCAGTTGATGTTGCCGCGTTTGTCGGTAGACATTTTCATGTCCGATACCGTTCCGTCCACTGTTACGCCGCCGATACCGTTAGGACCGGGATAAACCGTGTTGAAAGCCACCTGTACCGTACCGCGTGCCTGATTTACCAATACGAAGTTTGTGTTGGAAGTGACGAAAGCCGTCTGCCCGTTGCGGAACATTACCTGATTGGCTTCCAATACAAACTTCTGTGCTTTCAGCGCTGCTACGGCATCATCGTAGGAGACCGCGTCGGCTGCCTGCTGTTCCGCTTTCAGGCGTGCGCGCTCTGCGTCTCTTTGGGCTTTGCGGTCTGCACGGCGTTGTGCGTTACTCTCTTGTGCATACACGGTGGTTGTCACCATGCTCGTCAATACTAATGCTGCTAATGCAATAAACTTTTTCATACTTAATTTTTGTTTAGGTTTAAATTATATTGTTCGTTATAAGTTTATTGCAAGAACAATGCCCATCCGCGATTGTTCACTCTCTTTTTTAATTTTATGAGATTTAAGGAGTTGGCGGCGGGGCTATGAAGTTATTTCCTTCTCACTATCTTATATCCGATTGCCGCAACGAGTATGCTCATCAGCGGGCTGATGAGGTTGAAGAAACAATAAGGAAGATAGGTCAGTGTGGGTACGCTCAGAATGGTGGCCTGAGTCATTCCGCACGTGTTCCACGGGATGAGGGCCGAGGTTACGGTAACGGCATCTTCCGTGGTGCGGCTCAGTAGGCGGCTTTCGTATCCTTTCTTCTCGTAGATGTTGCTGAACATGTTTCCGGTAAGGATGATGCTGATGTATTGGTCGGCTGTGGCAAGATTGAGAAATATTCCCGAACCGACGGTGGATGCTACCACACTGACCGTATTCTTCATGAACCGGACGAATACGGAAGTGATGCTTCCCAGCATGCCGCTTGCCGTCATTGCTCCACCGAAACACATGGCGCAGATAATGAGCCATATCGTGTTCATCATTCCCGCCATGCCCCGTGTGGCAATCAGCTCTGTCAGCATGGCACTGTCGCTTTGCAGGTTGGTGCTGCCGTACAGACTCATCATTGTTCCTTCAAACAAATCATTGTTTCCGGAAATCTCGTGCAGCAGTTCGGGCTGGAATATAATGGCGAAAGTTGCAGCCAGCAGCGTGGATAGAAACAGGGTGATGATAGAGGGTACTTTACGTGCAATCAATATCCCCGTAACCACCGGAACAATCAGCAGCCACGGCGTAATGTGGAATCTGGCATTCAGCGATGCGGTAAACTCGGCTATCTGTTCCGTACCGCTGGTTTCGCAGGCAAATCCCATTACCGTAAAGATAACCAGCGTAATGACGAGCGACGGAATGGTGGTAATCATCATGTAGCGGATATGGCGGAACAGCGGAGTGTCCGTGACGGATGCGGCAAGTACCGTTGTATCCGACAGCGGCGATACTTTATCGCCGAAATACGCTCCCGAAATAATGGCACCTGCAATCCAGCCCTCTTCAAACCCTTGCGCCTTGCCTATTCCCAGGAGGGCGATGCCGATAGTGGCAATGGTGGTCCACGAACTTCCTGTCATGATGGACACCAATGCGCAGATAACGCAGGTGGAGGTGAGGAAGAAGTCCGGATGTATAATCTGCATTCCGTAGTATATGAGAGTAGGGACTACTCCGCTAATCATCCATGCGCCGCTCAGCGCACCGATAATCAGCAGTATGATAATGGCGGAAGTCACTCCCGCCACATTGTTGGTAATGGCTATTTCGTAATCTCTCCAGGGAATCCGGTAGAAAGCTACGCCTATAAAGACGCAAACGGCTGTGGTGGTGAGCAGGGATATCTGGCTTCCGCCGCTCAAAGCGTCACTGCCGAAAGTGCGGATGGTGGCAAACAGCATTCCTATTAAGAGGACGATGGGGAGAAAGGATACAAGAGGAGAAGGAATTTTCTTTGTTGTACTCATGCGATAATCTTACTGTAAATATGACGTGACAAAAATACAACAAAACTGCCTAATACCTTTCTATTTTCCTTTCCTGCCAATAAATATTATCAATTCTTTGCGTTTACTTGGAATTTTGATAGTATATTTGACTTCCCATTAATGCTTTTGAATATATAAGACTTATGAAAAAGAAATCCCTTTCCACCGATAAGAAAGTCGTTACTTTCGGTGAAGTTATGCTACGGCTTACTACGCCCGGTTTCCGCCGCTTTTCGCAGACTAATGAATTTATTGCTACATATGGTGGCAGTGAGGCTAATGTGGCAGTGTCTTTGGCGCACTTCGGCATTCCTACGGAATTTGTTACCCGTCTGCCCGATAATGCCGTGTCGCGTGCATGTATCAATTCGCTTCGTGCCAGTGGGCTGGGGACGGACGGTATTGTATTTGGCGGTAAACGTTTGGGATTGTATTATCTGGAATGCGGCGCAGCTTTCCGAAACTCCAATGTGGTGTACGACCGCGAGGGGTCTTCTTTCGCCACGCTTCGTCCGGGTATGATCGATTGGGAAACCATTTTTGCCGATGCAGGCTGGTTTCATTGGTCGGGCATTGCTGCCGCCCTTTCGCAAGAGGGAGCCGACGCTTGCCGGGAAGCGCTTGAAATAGCCGACTGTATGGGGCTTACCATTTCGTGTGATTTGAATTTCCGCAAGAAACTTTGGAACTACGGTTGTACTGCTGCCGAAGTGATGCAGCCGTTGGTGCAGTACAGCGATGTCATTTTCGGCGCAGAACCTGAGTATCAGGAGATTCTCGGCATACAGCCCGTAGGATTTAGAGCTGTTGATACCGCCGATGTTTCTTTTGAGTCTGATTTGCCATCTTTCGAGAAGTTCGGACAAGAGGTGGAGCGACTTGTCCCACGTTGTCAAAAAGTGTTTCTGGAATTGCGTAATTCCATAACATCCAATCATAACGTGCTTGCTGCTGTTCTTTATTCCGATGGCACTTTGAAGCATACAGGCATTTATGATATTGAACATGAAACAGACCGTGTAGGCGCTGGTGATGCTTTTGTGGGTGGTATGATATACGGTCTGATCACTTATCCGGATGATGACCGGAAGGCATTGGATTTTGCTCTTGCCGCTTCCGCATTAAAAAATACCGTTTATGGAGACTTCAATCTGGTGACGGTGGATGAGGTGGAAAGCCTGATGAATGGAAATACATCGGGACGGGTATCGAGATAAGAAGGGATATTCAGTAAATGTCCCTAAAAAATAAGATGGCATATGAAGATGATAGGG
>ENA-OYBZ01000389-OYBZ01000389.1-human-gut-metagenome-genome-assembly--contig:-NODE-389-length-11325-cov-4.735847_pt1 | contig 11325 bp, 10 predicted proteins | sample MGYA00244626_ERZ652865 | MGnify/ENA primary metagenome ERZ652865 (study PRJEB26926, sample SAMN06164773) | human gut metagenome | biome: ENVO:00009003; feature: ENVO:2100002; material: ENVO:00002003...
AAATTATATATATGAACATAAGGCTGATAAGGAAGAATTATATAATGTGCTTGATGAACTGGCACACAGGGCGTCGCGGTATATGAGCCTCTCACAATGGCTTGATGGTATTACAGAATACCTTAAGCAGTGTGATACTCAGCGTAGGAACAACACGGTGGAAGGTGTGCATATGCTTACAATGCATGGCTCTAAAGGGCTTGAATATAAGATTGTGATGGTGATGGATGTATGTGAGGGGATAATACCGTATAATAAGGCAGTTCTTGATGAGCAGATAGAAGAGGAGAGGAGACTTTTTTATGTTGCGATGACAAGGGCAAAAGAAAAGTTGTATCTTCTGTACCCCAAGCAGAGGTATAACAAAGATACAACCCGTTCACGCTTTATAGAGGAGATTCTTACTGCTCGTTATCCTCTTCTTCGTACAGATCTTCATACTCCATAGCATCTAATTCCTCGTCAAATGCTTCAGATACAAGCTCATATTCTTCATCAGATTCAATATTCTCAAGTACAGGTTCGTTGTCGCCTTCAACCTTGTATCTGTAGAGATATACCTCATCGTTGTCTGCAGCTTCACCCTCAAGTGGAAGAAGCGCGATATAGTCGTTATCTCCAGCAGGGAATATGCGTATTATTGCACATTCACATTCTGTGTTATCGTCAAGCATAAGAGTTACTGTGTTATATTCCTGATTATTATTCTCCATAATGTCTCCGTTCTGCCAGTAATGGCTTTAGTATTTTCTCTACTCTAACAAATATTATGTATAAAAGCAATGAAAATAAAGAAAAAACACTTGCCATTTTATTATGTAAGGTGTATATTATGCATAAGTTAATAATTTAAGTCAAAGGGGACGATTTTAGCAGCAACGCTAGAATTGTCCCCTTTTTAGTTAAATTAATAGCATTTACAACGAATATTATAATCTGGAGGTTCACGCCATGGATAAAATCGATAAGAAGATAATTACATTATTACAGCAGAATGCAAGAATGCCATTAAAGGCACTTGCCGAGAATGTTTTCCTTTCATCACCGGCTGTTTCAGCAAGAATTGAAAGGCTTGAGAAGGAAGAAATTATTGAAGGATATGAAGTTAAGATTAATCAGTTAAAGCTGGGATATCATATCACAGCATTTATTAATCTTGAAGTTGCTCCTGTACAGAAACCGGATTTCTATCCATTTATCAAGTCATGCCCTAATGTTGTTGAATGCAACTGTGTAACAGGTAATTATTCAATGCTTTTAAAGGTTATGTTCCCAAGCACTATGGAACTTGATACATTTATCGGCCAGCTTCAGAAGTTCGGAAGAACAAGTACACAGATTGTGTTCTCAACACCTGTTGCTCCAAGAGGTATTGATGTTAATCAGGAGATGCCTACAGATAATTAAATTCATCAAAAGTTAATAATTATTTTACCTATTAAAACTGTCAGACACTTGCTGTTCTGGCAGTGTTTTTGTTATAATTATCTGAGTTTAAATTTCGTGTTACGAGGAGGTATTATGAGTAAGGCTTCAGATATATTGGATAATGTAAGTAAGGTGATTGTGGGAAAGAGAAATGTTTCGGAACTTGTTTTGACAAGTATTATTGCTGGTGGACATGTTCTTCTTGAAGATGTTCCGGGTACAGGTAAGACTATGATGGCAAAAGCATTTGCAAAGAGCATTGATGGAGAATTCTCAAGAATTCAGTTTACACCAGATCTGCTTCCTTCAGATATTACAGGGGTGCATGTGTTTAACCAGAAAGAGGGCGAATTCGTATTCAGAAAAGGTCCTGTATTCGCTAATGTTATTCTTGCAGATGAGATTAACAGGGCAACTCCTAGAACACAATCAGCATTGCTTGAGTGTATGGAGGAACATCAGGTTACAGTAGATGGTGAATATTCTAAATTAGAAGAACCATTTGTTGTAATTGCAACACAGAATCCTATTGAGACAGCAGGAACTTATCAGCTTCCTGAGGCGCAGCTTGACCGATTCCTTATGAAGATTAACATGGGGTATCCAGAGAAAGATGATGAGGTACTTATTCTTAACAGATTCTTAAAAGAAGATCCTTCTAAAGAACTTTCAACAGTTGCAACATGTGAGGATATTGCTGTAATGAAGGAAGAAGCGAAAAATGTATATGTTCACCCTGTGCTTATTGATTATATTGTTGAACTGGCAAGGATGACAAGACAGGAGGATAATGTATCAATCGGTGTAAGCCCGAGAGGAACTCTTGGTATGCTCAATGCGGCAAGAGCATATGCGTATGTTGCAGGCAGAGATTATGTTGTACCAGAGGACATCAAGATACTTGCACCTGTAGTATGGGCACACAGAATTGTGTTACAGACAGGTTACATGAATATGGATAATAAAGAACAGATTATAGAACATGTTGTTAATAACACAGCAGTTCCTACTGAAGATTGGAAGAGATAATGAATGTATTATTGATGCTTATTGGTGTACTTATAGTATATCTGGCAATTAAGCTTGTATTTCGTTATAACTGGAATAAGGGGCTGGGTGTCGCTCTTGAATTTGAGAAAAAACATGTTGTAAATGGCGAAACAGTTAATGTTGTTGAGGTTATATCCAACGAAAAACGTCTGCCGCTGCCATGTGTGAATCTTAAGTTTCAGGTGGACAGGGAACTTGAATTTCCTGGAACAGATACTAATTCAAGTGTGTCGGACCTTGCATACCGCAATGATGTGTTCTCATTTCTGGCTAATCAGAGAATTACAAGAAGAATTCCTGTTAAATGCAATCACAGAGGTGTGTTCAAAATATCAGGCGTACAGCTTACATTTGCCGGACCATTTATGAATGAGATTAATGTTCTCAAAGTGGGTAGTACCTGTGAGATAACAGTTTATCCTAAGACTGTGGATAGTAAGAGATTCAGCTTTATAAGAAGCAGAATATCAGGAGAAGCAGAATGTAAGAAATATATGCTTGAAGATCCATTTGTGTTCAGAGGAATAAGAGATTATACAAGCAACGACAGCCTAAAGAATGTGAACTGGAAGGCAACAGCGAGAACAGGTAATCTGTGTGTTAATGAATATAATGAGTCAGTTAGCCGTAATGTATGTATTCTTCTTAATCTTGAGGATGATGGAATGCTTACATATGATTCGGTTAATGAAGAAGCAATAAGTCTTGCAGCTTCTGTGGCAGAAGAGTTCATCAGACAGGGAATTAATGTCTCTCTAATTAGTAATGCATGTGATGTTGACACAAAGGAAGCAGTTGGTATAAGAGAAGGAGCAGGAGTTGGACATCTTGGAAGTATTAATACTGTACTTGCAAGAATGGATTTAAAGCTTGAAAAAGAAGAGTTTGCAGCGCTTATTAACAGAACATTTATAGAAAATGTTTCTGTCCAGAGTAGTGACAACAGTGTATATGTTGTTATATCAGCGAGCAGAAGAAAGAAGCTGCAGCAGACTATGCAGAAGTTTGAGAAAAAGTATGGACAGGTTATATGGATTGTTCCATATATGACTGGTGGAGAATACAGCCTTGATTATTGTGGTATCAGACCAGAGGGCTGGGAAGTGAAATAAGTTTATCAGGAGATAACATATGAATGAGTCGGGACAAGTTTATAAGTATAATAAACTGAGAACAATAAGAACATTGACAGATATAATAAGCCAGTGTATTGTAGCGTTCGCATTTTCTGCATTTGTTATATTGGGACTTACGAATAAATCTGACAGTTATATTATTGCAACACTGCTTATGGCAGTTCCGGTTATTATAACTTATGTGGCAAGAAAGAATATACATAAGAATTTTCTATTTATGCTGATTCATGCTGCTTTGCTTATAACAGCCATTATAATTGGTAATGGAGATGCAGAGTCTACAGCATATTTTGTAAGTGTACTTGCTGTGTGTATAAGGTCTGTAAGCATAAGAGTGGCTAATGCAAGAAAAACTGAATATATGAATGAACCTCTTTATGGGAATCAGTTTGCTGATGTGACTCAGGAAGATAAGAAAGCTGCCTTGCAGGCAGGAGAGAGAATGTCACCTCTGTATTGTGTGGTTATGGTCGCAGGAAGTCTTTATGGCGGTTCAGCAGGCAACAGACTGCTTGTTAACTATGAAACAGTATTATTTGTGCTGTTTGTTCTGCTTGCTTTTCTTGCAAACCAGTTAAAAGAGCTTAATTCTCTGTTTATAAGTAATGCTGGCAAATCAGAATTTCCTGCTGAGAGAATTACAGGAATTAACATGATAATGGTCATGGTTGTGTCAGGACTTATGATTCTTGGCATGATTCTGTTCTATAGTGGGGATTATGGCAATATATTTACACTGATTGGTTCAGGTTTTGTAGCAGTTGTAAGGATAGTGCTGAAGCTGTTCTTAAGACTTATAAGAGAGAAAGAAGAAGTCTCTACGATGCCCGAAGATTCCGTGAATCCAGTCACTGATGATGATGTGGTAAAGGGAGATAACGACCTTGCATTTACTGATAATCCTGTTATGAGTGCATTATTTACAGCATTTGCAATAGTTCTTGTAATTGCACTTGTTGTATTTATTGTCTATATGATTATCAGATATGCCAAGAATTTCAAAAAGTCACAGGATAATAATGGTGATGAGATTGAATTCATTGGCAATGACAGAAGAACAGAAGCAAGGATAAAGAGACGTCAGAGAGCAGAAGAAGCTAAGAATATGCCTGTTAATATGCAGTACAGGAAGGCATTCAGAAAAGCAGCAATAAAATCATCAAAGGCAGCCAGGGATTCGGATGGTAAATCACTTGAAAATATGCAGCCACAGGACATAACAATAAACAGAATAACTAACGATGCTGATGCTGCAGACAGAATTACAGCAAGTTATGAGAAAGCAAGATATTCTGATAAGAATATTTCCAAAGAAGAACTTGAATTTATGCTTGACTTTATAAAAAATGACAAGTATAATAAGCGTACATAATAAGTAAATGCTGTGAAGAGGACTATTAGATAGGAACCAGAGTCAGAGAACTGCCGGGTGGTGCGAGGCAGTCGAAGGAACTTATTGAACTCGCCTTGGAGCTGCTACCTGAAATCATTATGAGAAGTAGGAGTAGCCGGAAGCCAACCGTTATAGTGGACAGAATATAATGCAGCACATTTGTTGTACGTATTCAGTGAGTGCATAGCATAGCTATGAAGAAGAGTGGTAACGCGTGAGATTTATCTTTCGTCTCTTTGGGTGGAATTGCCCATGGACGAAAGATTTTTTTATGCTTATCTTTAAGGAAGCCTTTACTTATTAACAATACATATTTATATTTTCAGGAGGTTTTAGGAATGTTTGATTACAGACAGTATGAAAGAGGCTATTTCATGCCACCAGTTAAGTGCAATGACTGGGTTAACAAGGAGTATGTTGATAAGGCACCAATCTGGTGTTCGGTTGATTTAAGAGATGGTAACCAGGCTCTTGTTGAACCTATGAGTCTTGATGAAAAGCTTGAATTCTTCCAGATGTTAGTTGAAGTTGGATTTAAAGAAATTGAAATTGGTTTCCCTGCAGCTTCTGAGACAGAATATGAGTTCTGCCGTACACTTATTGAGAAGAATATGATTCCTGATGATGTTACAATCCAGGTTCTTACCCAGGCAAGACCACATATTATTAAGAAGACATTTGAAGCCGTAAAGGGTGCTCCGAGAGCAATAGTTCATGTATACAATTCTACTTCATTAGCACAGAGAGAACAGGTATTCAAGAAGTCTAAGGAAGAAGTTAAGCAGATTGCTATTGAAGGTGCTAAGTTATTAAAGGAACTTGCTGAAGCTGATGGAGGAAACTTCCTTTTTGAATACAGTCCAGAGAGCTTTACAGGAACAGAACCAGAGTATGCACTTGAGGTATGCAACGCTGTTGTTGATATCTGGCAGCCAACACCTGATAAGAAATGTATCATCAATCTTCCTGCTACAGTTGAGATGTCACTTCCACATGTATTTGCAAGCCAGATTGAATATATGTCTAAGTACATGCACAACAGAGAAAATGTTATTATTTCTCTTCATCCACATAATGACCGTTCGACAGGTGTTGCTGATGCAGAGTTAGGACTTCTTGCAGGAGCAGACAGAATTGAGGGAACACTTTTTGGTAATGGTGAGAGAACAGGTAATGTAGATATTATTACACTTGCGATGAATATGTATATGCAGGGTGTTAATCCTGAACTCAATCTTTCTGATATGCCACATCTTGCAGAAGTATTTGAAAGACTTACACAGATGAAGATTGATGACCGTCATCCATGGTGTGGTAAGCTTGTTTTTGCAGCTTTCTCAGGTTCACATCAGGATGCTATATCTAAGGGAATGCATTACAGAATTGAAAATGATCCTAATAAATGGACAGTTCCATATCTTCCAATTAATCCAGAAGATGTAGGACGTACATATGATTCAGATGTTATAAGAATTAATAGCCAGTCTGGTAAGGGTGGTGTTGCTTATGTTCTTGAACATAACTATGGAATGGTTGTACCTAAGGCTATGAGAGAAGATCTGGGTTATGCTGTTAAGGATGTATCGGATGTTAATCATAAGGAGCTTTCAGCAGATGAAGTTCTTGAAATATTTGAGAAGAGATATAAGAAATACACACCAGTATTCAAGATTTCTGAAGTACATTTCAAGCAGATTAATGGAATACAGACAGTCGTAACTATTAATGAGAATGGTGAGAAGTACAATGTTGAAGATGGTGGTAATGGTCGTCTTGATGCTGTAAGTAATGCTCTTGCCAGTCATTTTGGAAAGCCTTGTGATATCTTCTGTTATGAAGAACATTCATTAAAGAAGGGTTCTGATTCTAGTGCCATTGCATATGTTGGTATTACAGGAGAGGATGGAAAGAATTACTTTGGTATTGGTATTGACCATGATATCATCAGAGCTTCTATTGATGCGTTAGAGTCAGCTATGAACAGAAGCCTTGAAGCATAATATTTAAATTGAATAATGTGTAATATAACCCATGTCCGGAACGTATACTAGAATGATACTGATTCAGGATATGGGTTGTTTTATTAATGTAGAATTAAAACCCCCCAAAAAGGGGGAAGCAGTACTTTGGTACTAATGCTATTATACGCTGAGAGAGGGAAATATAGTTAAGGGGAAACTATTGGTTCAGACATTTTTGGAGGGATAGTAATGTTTTTTAGAAAACGATTAAGTGGTTTGGATGTAAAGATTAAGAAAACTGCAGTTGGCGTTCTTTTGGTTGCAATAGTTGCAGGTTCTGTGTTTGCTGGTACGTCTTTAAGAGCTGGCGCATATTCAAAAACACAGGATGTCCTTAATGAATTATTAGGAGCAGCAAAACCTTACGGTGTAGTTGCTGAAGAATTTAAGAATGGTAATCACAATCAGACATGTTTCGCGACTAACAAGCTTGTAATAACAGATCAGTGGATGAGTGCATGGCTTGATATGAGCGTTGGAACAACATATATCAAGAGTTTTGATAATTCTGGTTCATCAGAGGTTAATGTGGATAGGAATGCATTTAATAATCTTGTGCTTGGAACTGATTATGATTATGAACCCAGAGAGAATAAATATTATATTAAGGATGCTAACGGAAAAAGAACAGGTGCTGTTATTAATGTTGCTAACTGCAAGGATACAATCAATGTTTATTATGCAGAGGATTATATGGATGTAACTGCAGCACTTGATAATGTATACGATAATTTCAAGGCGTATTCAGATACACCAGATTCGGAGGCTGATATAGTTATTGGTGCTTATGATGATAGAAAGATTGATCTTGCTTCATTTAAGAATAAGCAGATTGTAGTGGTAAATATGTATGCTAATAATTATATTGACTGGCAGGGAAAAGAAGTTTCATCTTATTATGGAGAAGGACAGCTCAACATAACAAATAAAGCACAGGGACAGTTTGTTATCATTAATCTGCTTGGCGGTGATGGTGATGCAGACATTAAAAGATTCAGCATTAATGGAAAGAATACAGGCGGATTAACAGATGTTGATGTATCAGACACGGTTATTTTCAATGCTGTTAATGTAACTGGTAATATTAATATAGGTGAGGTATGTGGTATAGTTGTTGCACCAAAAGCAGATATTACCTTAACATCTACATGTAATGGAAGAGCAATTTCTAAGTCATTTGTTAATGTCAATGGACAAATGCATTTTATATCAGATAATCAACAGCAGGAGACGACACAAAAGGAAACAACATCTGTAGCACAGTCTTCATCAGAAACAACAAAGTCAGAAGAGACAACAACTGCACAGGAAACAACAAAGTCAAACGAGATAACAACTGCACAGGAAACAACAAAGTCAAACGAGACAACAACTGCACAGGAGACAACAAAGTCAAACGAGGCAACAACTGCACAGGAGATAACAAAGTCAAACGAGACAACAGTTGCACAGGAGACAACAAAGTCAAACGAGACAACAGTTGCACAGGAGACAACAAAGTCAAACGAGACAACAGTTGCGCAGGAGACAACAAAGTCGAATGAGACAACAGTTGCGCAGGAGACAACAAAGTCGAATGAGACAACAGTTGATGCTGGTAAGGAAACTAAGCCGACAAAACCAGAATCAAACGAAACAACAGCTGTTAATGAGACAACAAAGTCAAATGAAACAACAGTAGATTCTAATAAACAGACAAAAGAACATACAACTTCATCAACTCAGGTCACAAAGAAGACTGGTGAAGTTGCAGGAGATGAAGAATTAGTTACAGGAAAAGAAGATGAGACTGTTGATGGCTCAAGAGTCAGAAAAACTGGTGAAGTTGCGGCTGATGAAGAGGTTGTAAAGACTGGTGACAATAATCATGTATGGGTATATATTGTGATTCTTGTAGCAGCAGCTGTTATTTCTGGAACCGTTATTGTGATAAGCAAAAAGAGCAATAAAAGATAATAAATGTTAATGATATCAGAGAGGCACAGCAGTTATGTTGTGCCTTTTTTATTGGGGTGGTATTGAAGCGCTCTGCTTTTTTATGCTATAATGCAATATGTATGAGTCGAAGTAGGCTTTGAACACAAAATACAGTGAAGAACAAGGAGATGGAAGTTTTATGAAACATTTGATACTTGCATCGGGTTCACCAAGACGAAGAGAATTAATGAGTCAGGTAGGACTTGATTTTACTGTTGTTACAAGTGATGCAGATGAGAATATTAGAGAGATGGAGCCTGAAGATTATGTAAGAGAATTATCTTCTATTAAGGCACAGTCTGTATTAGAGCAATATGCAGATAAAGATGATCCTGTAATCGTTATAGGTGCAGATACTATTGTTTATCATAAAGGAGAGATTCTTACCAAGCCTAAGGATGAAGAGGATGCATTCAGAATTCTTAAGTCTTTAGAAGGTCAGATACATCAGGTGTATACAGGTGTAACTATATGCAGCACACATAAGAATGTAAGTTTTTATGAAAAGACTGATGTGTGGGTATATGATATGACTGATGAGGAAATCAGGGATTACATAAGCACAGAAGAGCCTATGGATAAGGCTGGTGCATATGGTATTCAGGGAAAATTCGCAGCATACATTAAGGGTATTGAAGGCGACTATAATAACGTTGTCGGTCTGCCTGTTGCAAGACTTGTACATGAGCTTAAAACATTTTAAGGAGAAAATATATGGTTAAATTCATAGCAAGTGACCTTGATGGGACATTGCTTCTTAACGGAGCACAGAGCGTCGACGAATCTGCTATACAGTATATCAATAAACTTGTTGACAAAGGCGTTATTTTTGCACCGGCTAGTGGCAGGCAGATAACGAGTCTTAAGAGACTTTTTGGGGCTGTCAGTGATAAGCTTGCATATATTGCAGAGAATGGTGCACTTGTGGAATACAAGGGTGAAACTATTGGAAAGACTGCGATGGATAGGAAGCTTGCGTTAGAGATAATTGAGGATGTAATTGAACAGCCTAATTGTGAGGTGCTTGTATCAGGAGAACATACGTCATATATTAAGCCTAAGTCTCAAGAATATTATTACAGGATGACCAAGGTGGTCAATTATCATACTACATTAGTTGATAAGTTCACAGACATTGACGAGGATATATTAAAGATAGCTGTGTGTGATATGACAGGAATTAAGAACTCTAAAGAACATTTTATTAACAAATGGAGTGATAAGGCTTCAGTACTTGTATCGGGAGAACTTTACTTAGACCTTATGGACACTAATGTTAATAAAGGAAGAGGAATTGAGCAGGTTCAGCAGTATTTTGGACTAAAACCTGAAGAATGCATGGCATTTGGTGACAACTATAATGATATTGCAATGCTTGACAGGGTGTATTACTCATATGTTATGGAGAAAGCTGTAGATGATGTTAAGAAACATGGGCGTTTCGTAACGGGATGGGTAGAAGGAACATTAAGAGAGCAATTTAAAGAGATAAGATAAGGAGATTTAAGTTATGGATAAACATATTGATGAGTGTGCGAAGGTGTTTTTAAGAGATCAGAAACAGCTTTTTGATGAGCCTGTTGCATATGATTTAGAGGAAGCTAAGGAATTCTTAGAGGACTGTATGGCGGTATACTGCAAGGATATTAAAGAATTAAGAGAAGTGATGGATGATGAGGGAATGGATGTATCTGACTTAAGCAATGATGAGCTTCTTGAGCAGTTAGAAGTATTCAGGCTTGATAATGGCGGATATTTCTTCGTGGAAGGATAGTACAGATGCGTATAAATGTTGTATGTGTAGGCAAGATTAAGGAAAAGTTTTATACTCAGGCAGTTGAAGAGTATTCTAAGAGACTTTCAAGATACTGTAAGCTTGATATTGTTGAACTACCTGATGAGAAAACACCAGATAATGCAAGTGATATAGTCAATGAACAGATTAAGAATAAGGAAGGGGAGAGAATTCTTTCTGCCATTAAAGATGATGCTTATGTATGTGCACTTGCAATAGAAGGGAAAATGCTTGATTCTGTTGAACTATCAGAAAAGATTGAAAGACTTGGAATAGAAGGAACAAGTAACATAACATTTGTAATAGGAGGCTCTCTGGGACTTGCAGATGCAGTACTTAAGAGAGCTGATTATAAGCTGAGTTTTTCAAGGATGACATTTCCACACCAGCTTATGAGAGTTATTCTTTTGGAACAGATATATAGGGCTTACAGGATTATGAAGAATGAGCCATATCACAAATAATTAAAGAGGATAGAATCTGTCTCTTATACACATCTCCGAGCCCACGAGACTAGGCATGATC
>ENA-OYBZ01000449-OYBZ01000449.1-human-gut-metagenome-genome-assembly--contig:-NODE-449-length-10540-cov-5.019266_pt1 | contig 10540 bp, 9 predicted proteins | sample MGYA00244626_ERZ652865 | MGnify/ENA primary metagenome ERZ652865 (study PRJEB26926, sample SAMN06164773) | human gut metagenome | biome: ENVO:00009003; feature: ENVO:2100002; material: ENVO:00002003...
TCGGCCCTTACGGATTCTACGACGCTTTCAGCGAAACGGACAACTGGTATCCGCAGCGCTATCTTGCCATCGACCAAGGACCGATAGCCGTCATGATCGAGAACTATCGCAGCGGACTGCTCTGGAAACTGTTTATGAGCCATCCGGACGTGCAACAAGGGTTACGGAAATTAGGATTTACCTTTGCAGAAGCAGATTGATTTACAGAAAATAGAAGAAGAGCAACAAAAATACGTTGGCGCCAATGACGCAGCCGAAGCCGCCCAATATCCACGAGCGCAACGGACTCTGCTTACCGGAGAAAAAGAGCGCGTAACACATGTTTACGGCGATATTGCTTACTATTGCCTGCATGGTGCAGGCCGTTATCAGCGAAGCGGGCACGCTGCCCGTACCTTGCAGAAGGTTCAGGATGAACGGAGTGATGTCACTGAAACCTGATACAAAAGAAAGTAAGGTGAGCCCGCCCTCTCCGGCATATATCAGTGTATAATGGGTAGCTATTGTGAAGACCACGAAAAGTACGGCAAAAATAAGCGCCACCTTAAACTCCAGCGGGTTGCTGCCATCCTCCTCTTCATCGGTAGTCCCGGATACGGCCGGACGCTTCCATTTGGAATGTAGAAACCAGGCTGTTCCGGCGGCAACTGCCGACATAATCAGCAGGTAGGGATAGACGGCGGCTAAAGTTCCTATGCTGAATATCCCTATCAGGATCAGGAACCGCAGAAACATCATGCTGACCGCCAGCAACATGGCAGCCACATATTCGGGCGCTTCCTGTGCAGGCGCCTTGCGGCTCTTGCGTGCCAATACGGAGATGGTGGCGGTACTGCTGTACAACCCGCCCACAATGCCGGAGACCAAGATGCCGGACTCGCGGAACACGTATCTCTTCAACAGATAAGAGAGATAGGAAATGCCGGAAACAACCACCGTAGCCAGCCATATGCTGTAAGGCGTCAGGTTAACGCCCGGTATCAGGTTGTCATTGGGCAACATCGGAAGAATAATACCGCTGATGGCAAGGAACTTGGCAAGCGTAATCATTTCATCATTCTTCATCCGCTGCGCCAGTTCGGTGAAGGTGTGCTTCAACTCCGTAAAGAGCAATACCGTTACAATCACCATGACATAGAACCATGAAGGCTGCGTGGCGACAATGGGCGCGATGCAGTACGTAATGAGCGCTATGACAATGGTAGTCACCCCGAACACATGAAACTGCGCCTGCTTGACGTAGTAGTTCAGGGCAAGCAACAGCCCTAAGACAGCTCCGCCGCCCATAAAAAGCCGGTAGTCCACCGGATCGAGAATATAGAGGAGATAACCCAGAATACCGATAAAAGTAAATGTACGGTCAGTACCGAAGAGGGTGGTCTCCCCTTCACGCTTCAGGCTGATGCGCCGCAAGGAAAGGCCTATGAGCAAAGAGAACACCGTCACCAGAATAAAAGTGACGAGCTCTTCCGGCAAGTGTTGGTACAGTTTCTCCATATACGAATGAACAAATACAAGGCACGATTAGTTTACTCCCATTCCTTAAACGGATGCTTCATCAGTTGCGAATTGTAATAACGGATATCTCCCGTAACTTCCCGCCCTATAAAATCCGGTTTCTCAAAAGGTTCATTCTCAGAGGCAAGCTCTACTTCGGCAACCGTCAGCCCTTCATTTTCCCCGTAGAACTCATCCACTTCGAAAACATGCTGCCCGCTGCGCACCAGATAACGGGTCTTATCAATGACGCCCGGCTCGCACAGCCTCATCAGGTCTTTGGCCTCATTCAAAGGGATCTCCTTTTCCCATTCGTAGCGGCTGATGCCTGAGCTGTCGGATGCTCCCTTAATGGTGAGGTAGCCTTGTCCGTCGCGAATACGCACTCTTACCGTCCGTCCCCGCGCACTGCTGATATAGCCCTGAATAATACGGCTTTGGGCGTATGCTTGCGACTTATACTCCCCTTCTACGAGAAACTTCCGTTCTATCTCTTGCGGCATATTCTATCTTCGATTAGCCCAAGAAGGAGTAACCTACCAGCATGGCGACTACCAATAGCAGAGCTACAACTCCGATAATCAGCAACACTTTCTTGGCCTGTTCTTCTTCTTTCCGACTGTGCATTACTTTCTTTTTGCTCTTTCCCATGGTGTTTTTACAGTTTAAAGTTCAACGACAAACAAAGTAAAAAGAAATTCGGGAAGTTTGCAAACATTTATAAAAGAAAAAAGCGGGAAGTTAACATCATTGATTATATGATGTTAACTTCCCGCATATACGATATTAACTTCTTACCCGCAACAGAGTTAACTTATTCCGAACAATGAAGTTAACTTTAAAAAGGATCAAGCATTCTCCGCGCCTGCAAACTCCATGAGGTAAGCCTTGACAAAGCCGTCTATCTTGCCGTCCATCACTCCGTTTACGTCCGAAGTCTGGAAATTGGTGCGGTGGTCCTTCACGCGGCGGTCGTCGAACACGTAGCTACGTATCTGCGAGCCCCATTCGATTTTCTTCTTGCCGGCTTCCACCTTCGCCTGTTCCGCCATGCGGTGCTGGAGCTCCTTGTCGTACAAGATGGAGCGTAGCTGGCGCATTGCATTCTCGCGGTTCTTGGGCTGGTCGCGCGTTTCGGTATTCTCAATCAGGATTTCCTCTTCCTCGCCTGTATAAGGGTCTTTGAACTGATAGCGCAGACGCACGCCCGATTCCACCTTGTTCACGTTCTGTCCGCCCGCACCGCTGGAACGGAACGTATCCCATGAGATATTGGCTACATTGATGTTCACTTCAATGGTGTCGTCCACCAGCGGAGTAACGAAAACCGACGCAAAAGAAGTCATGCGTTTACCCTGCGCATTGTAAGGAGACACACGCACCAAGCGGTGCACGCCATTCTCGCCTTTCAGGTAACCGTAAGCATAATCACCCGCAATCTCAATGGTGCAAGCCTTGATTCCGGCCTCATCGCCTTCCTGCAGGTTGGCGATAGTGGCCTTATAGCCATGCGTCTCGGCATAGCGCAGATACATACGCATCAGCATGCTTGCCCAGTCCTGGCTCTCCGTACCGCCGGCGCCGGAATTAATTTTCAGCACACAGTCCATCTGGTCGGCCTCTTCGCGAAGCATGTTCTTAAGTTCAAGTGCTTCTACGGCGGCAGACGCTTTGGCATAGGCTTCGTCCACTTCCTCTTCCGTCACCAGTTCATCTTTGTAGAAGTCGAACGCAAGTTGCAGTTCGTCCGCCAGAATCCTGACCTCGTTGTAGCCGGAAATCCATTGCTGCAAGCCTTTCACTTTCTTCATCTGCGCTTCGGCAGCCTTCTGGTCGTCCCAGAAGCCCGGAGCCTGCGTACGCAACTGCTCCTCTTCTACTTGTATTTTCTTTCCTTCGATGTCCAGATAGCGGTTCAACGCTTCGGTACGTTCCTTTATATCCTTCAGTTGTTCAATGGTAATCATATGCTTTCTTCAAATTCTATCTTTTCGAGCCGCAAAGATAGTGCAAAAGTCCGAAAAAACGCGTTACTCTTCGTACATCTTATCAATCAGCTCCTTATAATTCGTTGCCACCACAGAGCGTTTCAGCTTCAGCGTGTTCGTCAGTTCGCCGCGTTCCATGCTGAAAGGTTCGGGCAGAAGGGTGAAGCGCTTCACCTGCTCGTAGTGGGCGAACTGCTGTTGCAGCGTATCGATGCGTGCACGAAACAACGCCTGCACTTTGGGGTGTTGCAGCAGGTCGGCCATATCCTTATATTCAAGGCCTTTTTCCTTGGCATAGTCTTTCACAAAGCCATAGACGGGCACAATGAGGGCGGACACAAACTTACGCTGGTCGGCAATGACGGCAATCTGGTCTATATAGCGGTCTATCGCGAGCTTCGTTTCCAACGCCTGCGGAGAGACATACTTGCCGTTGGAGGTTTTGAACAGGTCCTTGATGCGCTCGGTCAGATACAGATGACCGTCTTTCAGGTGTCCTGCGTCGCCGGTGTGGAACCAGCCGTCCTTATCAATGGCGTCGGCGGTGGCTTCGGGTTTCCTGTAATAACCGGTGGTGATCGTTTTGCCCCGGAGCAGTATCTCATTGTTCTCTCCGATCTTCACTTCAACGTCGGGCATCAGCGTACCCACCGAACCTATCTCATAGCCTTTGTCCGGGAAACAGGAAACGGTGGCGGTAGATTCCGTCAACCCGTACCCCACTATCATATTGATGCCTACGGAATGTACAAACTCGCAGATTTCATCGGGTACGGCAGCTCCGGCGGTGGGAAAGAAGTTTCCGTTCTCAATGCCGATCGTCTTTTTCAGCAGGGCGTAGATAGTCTTTTCGTAGAACTTATACTTCAGGTGAAGCAGCAGCGGGGGTGTCTTGCCCACACGCAGATAGTCAATGTTGTGCATCTTGCCCACCTTGATGGCATCCAGCATCATCGCTTTCCGCAAGCCGGTCTCCTGCGCTATCTTCTCCTGCACGCCGGCATACACTTTCTCCCAAAAACGGGGAACGCTGCACATCAGCGTGGGGCGTATTTCCTTGATAGTGGTCTGAATATCTGCCGGACGGAGGTTGATGCACACCTGTACTCCCCGGTGGATGCAGAGATAGGTCCAGGCCTTCTCAAACACATGCGTCAGCGGGAGGAAGTTCATGGACACGTCTTTATCCGTCATGGCAGTCAGGCGGATGTCGTGGATGCGGATGGCTTCCCGGTAGTTGAAGTGATGCAGCATCACCCCTTTCGGTTCGCCGGTGGTGCCGGAGGTATAAAGGATATTGGCAAGGTCCTCGTCCGAAGCGCGTGCGGTACGTTCTTCCACAACATTGTTATGGGGCAGGTCTTTGCCCAATGCGAGGAACTCATCATAATAGATGGATGTCTTGTCGCGGGGGTCGAGCACTACGTTGCGGTCGAAAATAATCAGTTTCTGCAAGGAGTGGCAGAAGCCGAACGCACTGAAGGCGGCGTCATACTGGAACTGCTCGCCTACGAAGAGGAAGCGTATCTGTGCGTCGTTAATGATGTATTGCGCCTGTGCCGAAGAGCTGGTGGCATACAGCGGTATAGTGACCAGACGATTGGCGAAAGCTGCAAAATCGGTGAACAGGCATTCCGGTTTATTTTGTGAAAAGATACCGATATTTCGTTGTTCCTCCACACCCAACGCCACCAGAGCGTTGGCAGCCTGCCGTACTGTTTGAGAGAATTTATTCCAAGTGATGGGTATCCATTGTGATGTTTCATAGTCCCTGTATTTAAGGGCTACTTTGTCTCCATACTTCTCTGCCTGACGATGTACCATGACAGACAAATGATGATAAGTCATATCTTTAATAAATTGGTAAATATGGGTACAAAGGTATTAGTTTTATTTGAAACTATCTTCCTTTTTCAGGATTTATCCGTAAGTTTGCGGAGTAATAATGAATTATATAACCGATCCCGACAATGACAAACGACGTACAGACTTTAGTTTCCGAAGCAACCGGATTGCTCAAATCATTGATAGCCATTCCTTCCTTGAGCCGCGAAGAAGAGCAGGCCGCCGACTTCCTGCAGAACTACATCGAGATGCAGGGAATGGCCACCGGAAGAAAGGGCAACAATATATGGTGCCTGAGTCCGATGTTCGACCTGCAGAAGCCTACACTGCTGCTGAACTCGCACATCGACACTGTGAAGCCCGTAAACGGATGGCGGAAAGCCCCGTTCAACGCAGTGGAGGAGAACGGCAAGATCTACGGTCTGGGAAGTAACGACGCCGGCGCGAGCGTGGTCGGCCTGCTGCAGGTGTTCCTGCAACTTTGCCGCACCACACAGGCGTACAACCTGATTTTCCTTGCTTCCTGCGAGGAAGAAGTATCGGGCAAGGGCGGGATAGAGTCCGTATTGCCGCAGCTGCCTCCCATACAATTCGCCATTGTGGGTGAGCCCACCGAGATGCAGCCCGCCATTGCCGAGAAAGGCTTAATGGTGCTGGATGTCACTGCCTACGGACGTTCGGGGCACGCCGCCCGTAATGAAGGAGACAATGCCATATATAAGGTATTGGACGACATTGCGTGGTTTCGCGACTACCGCTTCCCGAAAGAATCTCCCTTCTTGGGCCCGGTAAAGATGAGTGTCACCATGGCAAATGCCGGAACGCAGCACAATGTCATCCCCGACCGCTGCACGTTTGTCGTAGACATCCGCAGCAACGAATGTTATACCAATCAGGAGCTTTTCGACGAGATACGGAAACATATCTCCTGCGAAGCCAAAGCCCGCTCGTTCCGCCTGGGCTCTTCACACGTTTCGCCGGATCACCCGCTGGTGCGGAAGGCCGTTGCTTTGGGACGGGTGCCCTTCGGCTCTCCCACACTGTCCGACCAGGCACTGATGCCGTTCCCGTCCATGAAAATGGGACCGGGCAAAAGCAGCCGTTCACATACTGCGGACGAATTTATCTTTGTAAAAGAGATAGAAGAAGCCATTACGCTGTATCTTGAATTGCTGGACGGGGCGGAGATTTAAGCTTCACCCGTTTTCGTTCCCTTTTTCCCGCAGGGCATTTCCAGTTTCAACGGGATAAACTATCAGTTTCCCTAAGGGATACCGGGAGTTTCATTGAGGTAAACCGGGAGTTTCAACGGTTGAAACTCCCGGTCCCCTTCATTGAAACTCCCGGTATGTCGCTTAACAATCGGCTTCACTACTCTGCAACATTGCATCGCCCTATATGCCGACCATCAATGGCGTGACGGATAATTAAACAATAATCACTTCTGTGTCATTGGTGACGGACGTACCCGTGCATTCGGGAGTCCCTTCAAAAACATTTGCCTCACCCGCATTAAGGCGGAACAGCATCTTGCCATGTCTGCCGAATACTACGATACTGCCTTGAAGCACCAGCACGCAGATGCGGTTGTTGAAGTTCTCCCAGTTGAGTGACTCGCCTTGCCGAAGGCATACTTTAATAAAGTTACGTTTCATCATGGGGCGGCACTCATTGAATGTTTGGCATCGGACATGCTTACTCCTCCCACCAGAGTTTGGGATGTTGGGGCGTACCGCCGTTCCAACTGCCGAGGGATTTCCAGAACTTATAATCGCCGGTAGGCTCATCGTTGGCGGCTTTTGTGTATGTACCGTCATTGTCCGGGGCGGCAAACCACACTGCACCGTTTGTGGAGGTAGGCCAAGCTCCATCACTGAATACTGTCTCGCCGCCAGAGTCAGTGCCAATTTTCTCTTTGACATAGCATTCTAAGACAGAAGCAGCACTGGGGGCGATTGCTCCGGAGGTGCCGGTTCCGGTTACCGTTCCAATGTTATAACATCCGGATATCTTGGCGTTTCCGGGAACAGAGATTCCACCCGCATTATTGCCGATGATTGCCCCTTCATTATAACATCCGAATATATACAAGCTGCTGCCCATACTTCCGGAAATACCGCCTGCGAAACCGTTGGCCTTCACCGTTCCGGAATTTTTGCAGGAGGTGATTGTAGTGACTGACTGCATTTTCCCCACAATTCCTCCTGCACTACTAACTCCTTCGACACTTCCGGTAAAGGAACAATTAGCCAAAACAGCTGCTGAACTACCACCACCAGTGAGATTACCACATATTCCTCCTGCATAACTGCCGGAGCCTGCAGTCTTAACAGTGCCGGAGACATGAAGATTGCTTACTCCGGAGCGCACTTTACCAAACAATCCCGCGCCGACACTGCCGGTTGCAATGTCTACATTCAATCCGGTTATCTTATGATGCTGACCGTCAAAAGCCCCAATCGCCATACCGTTAAGTGCTATCGGCGTCCATGGGTGGTTATTCAGATCAATATCAACATCCAGCTTGAAATAGTTAGCATTATAGTTGACAGAGTTAGCCATATTCACCGTAAGTTGTGCAAGGTCTGTTGCAGAACCAATGATGTAAGGGTTGGCCTGACTTCCGTCTCCACCGCTAAATGCAGCGGTTGGATTAGAAGCCGGTGATGTTCCGTTCCAAGTGCTCGGCGGTCTGTGATTGATATCCGGCGCATCGAAGTCCGCAAAGTCCAGCGTATAGGTATATGTCGAGCTGGTAGCAGCAAAGTCCATAAGCACATTTGTCCGCACATTCTTCTTGGTAGGTACGTTGTTGACGGTTATCGTCTTGAATGGAGTGCCCGGTGCGGCGGTGATGTATGTGTCGAGAGCGATATTCAGCATGCTGCCCGCACCGTTGGCAGAGGCAAGGAAGTAGGCCGACTGGTAGATGTACTTGCCGTCGGCACCGGGTGATGCACTGAAATTGGTTATATCAAAATTAGCATCCCCGCTAAGGCCGCCGGTGTTGTCAGTCACCGTATTATCCAGCACATTGAACGTGTTGGGCACATTGGTGTAGGCTGCCGTCAGTTTGGAGTAGCCCGTCATCTGGGTATCGCTCTTGATGTTGACCTGCGCCACCGCACGCTTCATGACAACGGTGTGCGTCAGCGCTTCGTCGGCAGCCGCAACGGATGCCGTAGCACAGAATGCCTGACATTGGTCATCGGCAGTAAGCGCTTTCTTCAAAGCCACAGCCTTGAGGTCGTCGGTATCGAAGAACTCGTTGTCACCGCCTGCATTGGGAATGTACTGCGCCCAGAACAGGCAGGTATAGGCCACGCCCAACGGAAGCGTCACATCGAAAGTACCTGTTTCTACTCTCTGCGTATATCCGGACAGAATGCTTCCGCCCGCATCGAGCACTTGCAGGATGTACTCCAACTTGTATCCTGTCACTGAGGGAGCTGCGGCACGCGTCTGCGCCTGCCCGTCCGTAGTCAACCGGAAGGTGAGGGTCTTCGTGCCGCCCGCTTCCATCCCCGTACCCGGCTGCTGCTCGGAACAGGAGGCAATTAAGATTGCCACGAGGGCAATCAGACTCATTAATAGGTGTCTTGTTTTCATAAAAGTTGATTTTTAATTACTAATGCGAATCAGTAGTTGAATTATGTTTATAACCGTTTAGCATATACGTCCCGGTACGGCACTTATGACAGGCGGCAGTAACATCGCTTTTATTCCCGGTCACTACGGCATTTTCCATCTCCGTCCGCATCTCCGCTCTCCCGCCCTCACCCCGGCAAGAGTAAATCAATGCGGAGAACAGCAAAGCATACAATTCACAGACAGCACAGATAATAAGCACCTGCAAAGTTTTCTTATATTTCATAAAGACAGGATTTCTAACATGTTTGTTACTCTATTCTTTTGCTTTGCTGCTCTTTTGCTCTTTATGTTCTTTTGTTCTTCTGTTCTTCTGTCCGAAGAACTTTTGCCCGAAGAACTTCTGCCCGAAGAACTTCTGTCATTCAGCCCACGCACCGATAGCAAAGAGTGTAAACATCCTTACTCCTCCCACCAGAGCTTAGGATATTCGGGCGTACCACCGTTCCAACTGCCGAGGGATTTCCAGAACTTATAATCGCCGGTAGGCACACCGCCGGAGCCTGCTGTGTATGTACCGTCATTACTTGGGTCGGCGTACCACACTGTGTTGCTTGTGGAAGTAGGCCAGTCAGAGGAACCGAATACTTTTTCCTCCGTAGCATGGGCAATGGCATATTTTTCCCTGACATAGCATGAAGCCATAACAGAGCTACCGCTTGCAGAAGAAGAAGTAATGGCTCCGAGAACCTCTCCACCCTGCTTACCTTGTACCGTACCTATATTATAGCAACCCTTTATATCAAAATCAAAACCACCATCCTTTCCGTATATTCCACCTGCATTGCCTCCCTCTGTTTCTATGACGCCCTCATTGTAACATCCATATATACTGCATTTTCCAGAAGAATTCCTCCCGGCAATACCACCTGCATATTTGCCGAAAACGGATGCTGTGCTCTTACAAGAAATAATTTTTCCATTGCACTCACCTGCAATTCCACCCACTATTCCTACTCCGCGGACGCTTCCCGAAAAAGAACAGTTAGCAATTACTCCTATGGCGTTATTACCGCATATTCCTCCAGCGCAATCATATTCAGATGGTTTCGTATTCTCAACATCTCCACTAACATGAAGATTGGATACACTTGCATTGGGGCCGGACCCAGCATCGATTTGGGAGAATAATCCCACACGATAATCTGCAATACTTACTTTCAAACCGGTTATCTTATGATGTTGCCCATCAAAAACACCGGCAAAGTTCCCTGTCGGCGTCCAAGGCTTATCATTCAGATTAATATCAACATCCAGCTTGAAATAAGTATCTCGATAGTTTTTACTTGTTGTATTTTTTGCAAATTGCGCAAAGTCCGTTGCAGAACCAATGATGTAAGGGGTGGCCTGACTTCCGTCTCCACCGCTATATGTAGCGCCTGTATTGACGGCAGGATATGTTCCGTCCCAAGTGCTTACAGTCCTACGATTGATATCCGTCGCATCGAAGTCCGCAAAGTCCAGCGTATAGGTGTACGTCGAGCTGGTAGCAGCAAAGTCCATAAGTACATTTGTCCGCACATTCTTCTTGGTAGGTACGTTGTTGACGGTTATCGTCTTGA
>ENA-OYBZ01000569-OYBZ01000569.1-human-gut-metagenome-genome-assembly--contig:-NODE-569-length-8968-cov-5.437114_pt1 | contig 8968 bp, 6 predicted proteins | sample MGYA00244626_ERZ652865 | MGnify/ENA primary metagenome ERZ652865 (study PRJEB26926, sample SAMN06164773) | human gut metagenome | biome: ENVO:00009003; feature: ENVO:2100002; material: ENVO:00002003...
GTATATAAGATGTAAAATCTAATTCGAAAACAATTATTACATAAGATTTGGAGATGAATATGTCGGAGTCTAATAAACGTAATTTTATAGTTCATGGAAGTATTCTTGCAATTGCAGGTATTCTTGTCAGGATAATAGGCATGCTTTACAGAATTCCTGTAGTTAACATTATAGGAAGTGAAGGCAATGGTATATATGGAGCTGCTTTCAACATATATAATATAATGCTTGTGTTGTCTTCGTACGGACTGCCAATGGCTGTATCAAAGCTTGTGTCAGCAAGATTTACAAAGAAAAGATATAAAAGTGCTGCTAAAGTATTAAGATGTTCTTTAATGGTTGCAGTGTGTACAGGAGGTATCGCAGCACTTCTTGTATTTTTTGGCGCTTCATTTATAGAGAATGTTATATATGGAGGAGGACTTCCAGGACTTGCGATTCCATTAAGAATTCTTGCACCGACAATATTCCTTGTTGCAATTCTTGGGGTTATAAGAGGATTCTTTCAGGGACAGAGTACAATGATTCCAACTGCCGTATCGCAGATACTTGAGCAGATTGTTAATGCGATTGTTAGTATTGCAGCAGGATATGGAATGATGAAAGCATTTGCTTCATCACCTGATGTGGCTGCATATGGAGCGGCAGGAAGTACGCTTGGTACTGCGATGGGAGCACTTACGGCTGTTTTATTCATGGGATTTTTGTATGCGGTATATACACCGACATTTAACAGACTGAAAAGAAAAGACAGACATACAGAGAACCAGAGCACAGGGCAGATTTGTAAGATAATCATATATACAATGATACCAATTATACTTGGACAGACATTTTATCAGATAAGTGCTTTGATAGACGATGTAATGTTTAGCAATATAATGGTTGGAAGAGATATTACTAAGAGCATATCTATGGATCTTGGTAATTTCAGTTCAAGCTACAGCCTGCTTATAGGAATTCCACAGGGGGTTGCATCTGCAATGTCTGCTTCGATGCTGCCTAGCGTTGTTGCATCATTTACAGACAGGGATTATGATTCTATATATGATAAGATTACTAAGACATTAAAGACTAACATGTTTATTGCTGTTCCATCATTTGTAGGGCTGTTTGTTATAGGTCAGCCTATAATAAAGCTGTTATTTTCCCGCTATAACAGCGCTCAGGGTGGAATGATGTTAAAAATAGGTGCGATTGCGGTAGTATTCTATACACTCTCTACAGTTACAAGTACAGCACTGCAGGGAATTGACCGTGTAAATGTACCAATGATTCATTCATCTATATCACTTGCTGTTCATATTGTGCTGGTATTCGTGCTTCTTAAGTTCTCGGCACTAGGAATATATGCAGTGGTTATAGGTAATGCAACATTTCCAATATTAATATTTATACTTAATCTAAGAACCTTATATCAGGAGATTGATTATACGATGCCGTATATAAGTGTATTTGCAAAACCAGGTATATCGGCACTTATAATGGGCGTGTTCACATGGCTTTCATATAAGGGAATGTATACACTTACATCATCTAATGTTCTGGCACTGGTAATAGCCTTTATGGTTGCATTAATAACATATTTTGGACCTTACTATGCTTTAACTAAGATGAGAGTATTTGAATAAAGCAGGAATGTGATTCCTGACTGGAAAGGAATAATATGCTTTGTGAGAATTGTCATCAGAATGAAGCTTCAATTCATTATACAGAAATAATTAACGGAGTTAAGAAGGAACACCATATATGCATGGATTGTGCAAGAAGGCTTAATTTTGCAGGAATGTCAGACAGTTCAGATGCGGAGTTTCCATTTGTAAGGCTTCTGACGGGTCTGCTGGCTGGTAATTCAGCCCAGGTGGAAGACGGACCTATGATGCATATCAGATGCCCAGGCTGTGGAATGACATTTGATGAATTTACTATGGTTGGTAAATTTGGTTGTGCTGAGTGCTATGGGGTATTCGGACCTCTTATTGAGGATAATATGAAAAGACTGCATGGAGATTCAGTTCATAGGGGAAAGATATATAAGAAATACTCAGGGCTGTCTGATGAAAATAATGAGACAGATACTCTGCCAGTCATGCAGGATGAAAATGATGATTATGAAAGTCGTATCAGGGAACTGGGGATAAAGTTAAGAGAGGCTGTTGAGATAGAGAATTATGAAGAGGCAGCCAGATTAAGGGACATGATTCACCAGTTAAAGAAAATGGATAATACGGATGATTCAACACAGGGAGGCGGTCACGATGCTTAGATGGTTTGAAGAGGGCGGCAATAACTCTGATGTTGTTATATCAAGCAGAGTAAGGCTTGCCCGTAATATTAATGGATATAATTTTTCTTACAAGATGTCAGACACAGATGCTAAAAAGCTGGTAAAAAATGTTACTGACCAGTTAAAGACAGTGTCGCCAATAAGCGGTTATAATTCATATAATTTTGACTATCTTGATGCTTATCAGAAGATGGGCATGAGGGAGAGACATGTTATAAGTCCGTATCTTGAAAAGCAGGATTACGCAGCAGGATTTGTTGCACCTGATGAAGATGTGTCAATAATGATTAATGAAGAGGATCATATAAGAATACAGGCATTTGCTGCTGGAATGAATATGCAGAAAGCGTATACACTGGCTGATAAGATGGATGATGTTATCGGAGATGTACTTGACTATTCGTATGATCAGAAGTTTGGCTATCTTACAACCCTTCCATCTAATGCAGGTACAGGAATGAGAGCAAGTTATATGCTACATTTGCCAGCACTTGCAGGAAATGATAAAATATCAGGGCTGATTCCTGAGGTTGGAAGATTCGGACTTGTGCTAAAAGCAATGGAGGGTGACAATAACAGAGCTTTAGGTGATATATACCAGCTTACTAATCTGGTAACACTTGGAAAGAGTGAGAAAGATATAATTGACAATCTGGATAATATAGCAGAACAGATTATTGCACAGGAAAGAAATTACAGGAAGCAGTATATTACAAAAAGAAAAATGACAGCACTTGATATGGTGTACAGGTCATATGGTGTGTTAAAATATGCCAGAAAGGTTACACTTAATGATGGAGAGCTGCTGCTTTCCCAGATAAGATTCGGACTTGCATCAGGGCTTATTAAGGCTGACGGATTTGATGAGAGTAATATATATCAGCTTATGATTGGAATTCATCCGGCAAATCTTCTTATGATTTCTAACAAGGATATGGATGAAGAGGAACTGGAAGTGTCACGAGCTGATTTTATAAGAGAACATCTTCCAACAATACATTAACAGATATTTACGAAATCAATCATAGAAAGGGTTATAGATATGCAGAGCAGATTTACCAGCAAAGCGCAGGAGGCACTTAATTATGCGGCAGATACAGCGGCTATGTTAGGTCATGGTTATATAGGTTCAGAGCATCTTCTTATAGGACTTATCAAAGCGGAGGGCGGACTTGCATCTTCAGTTCTTCTTAGCAATGATATTACGGATGAGAAGATAATTAATCTTGTGTGCCAGCTTATAGCACCAGATAGTGTAGTTAATGTCAAAGAACCATCAGGATATACTCCAAGGGTCAGACATATACTCGATAATGCAGCAAGAGAGGCAGCAAGATTTAAGTCAGAGCTTATAGGAACAGAACACATTTTAATAGCAATAATGAAAGAAACAGACAGCGTAGCTTCAAGGCTTCTTAATACTATAGGGGTTCCTGTCAAGAAGATGTATGTTGATCTTCTTATGGCTATGGGAGAAGATGCCGGCAGGGTTAAAGAAGATTTCCAGAATGGAAGACCAAGAGGAAATGATAAAAAAAGCACAGCAACTCTCGACCAGTACAGCAGGGATCTTACACAGATGGCAAGAGAAGGCAGATTGGACCCTGTTATTGGCAGGGAAGAAGAGATTCAGAGGGTTATTCAGATATTGAGCAGAAGAACTAAGAATAATCCTTGCCTTATAGGTGAACCGGGAGTTGGTAAGACTGCCATAGCAGAAGGACTTGCAGCCAGAATAGTTGAAGGAAATGTGCCTGAGACAATTAAGGACAAGCGTCTTCTGACATTAGATTTGTCAGGTATGGTTGCCGGTTCTAAGTACAGGGGTGAATTTGAGGAAAGAATCAAGAAGGTAATAGCAGAGGTTAAAAATGCTGGAAATGTATTACTTTTTCTGGATGAGATTCACACAATAATAGGTGCTGGAGGAGCAGAGGGAGCAATAGATGCGTCTAATATATTAAAACCATCTCTTGCAAGAGGAGAAATCCAGCTTATTGGTGCTACAACTCTTGAGGAGTATAGAAAACATATTGAGAAGGATGCTGCTCTTGAGAGAAGATTCCAGCCTGTTAAGGTTGAAGAACCTACGGCAGAAGAGGCAATTCAGATATTAAGAGGCCTTAAGGGCAGGTATGAAGAGCATCATCATGTTACAATTACAGATGAGGCAGTAGTTGCAGCTGTTAAGTTATCTAAGAGATATATCAATGACAGATTCCTTCCTGATAAGGCTATTGATCTTATTGATGAAGCATCTTCTAAGACAAGGCTTGATGCATATGTAATGCCTGATGAGATTAAGACATTAGAGGCACAGATAGAGCAGCTTACCAAGGATAAGGAAGAAGCAATAAAGTCAGAAGCTTATGAGCAGGCTGGTGAAATTAAGAAGAAACAGTTAAAGAAAAAAGAACAGCTTGAAAAAATGACAAAGCAATGGCAGGACAGCATTAATGAGAATAATCTTATTGTTGATGAGGATGAGATTGCTTCTGTTGTATCAACATGGACAAAGATTCCTGTACAGAGAATTGCACAGGCAGAATCAGAACGTCTTATGAAGCTTGAGGAAACTCTGCACAACAGAGTTATTGGACAGGACGAGGCTGTTACAGCAGTTGCTAAAGCAATCCGAAGAGGAAGGGTAGGACTTAAAGATCCTAACAGACCAATTGGCTCATTCCTGTTTTTAGGACCTACGGGTGTAGGTAAGACAGAACTTTCAAAGGCACTGGCAGATGCTATGTTTGGTACAGAGAATTCTCTTATAAGAGTTGATATGTCGGAATTTATGGAGAAGCATACGGTGTCAAAGCTTATAGGTTCACCTCCGGGATATGTTGGATATGATGAGGGAGGACAGCTTAGTGAGAAGGTAAGAAGAAATCCATACTCTGTAATTCTTTTTGATGAAGTTGAGAAAGCCCACCCGGATGTATTTAATATACTTTTACAGGTGCTTGACGACGGGCATATCACTGATTCAACAGGCAGGGTTATAGATTTCAAGAATACTATAATTATAATGACTAGCAATGCTGGAGCTGAAAATATTGTATCACCTAAATCACTGGGATTCTCGTCAGGAATGACTGAGCAGCAGAATCATGAGGAGATGAAGGGCAAGGTTATGGACGAGGTTAAGAGAATATTCAAGCCAGAATTCATTAACCGAATAGATGATATAGTTGTATTCCATGTTCTTGGAAAAGAGCAGATAGCACAGATTGTCGATATAATGATTGCCAATGTCAATAAGCGTATTATGGAACAGATGAAATTATCAATAGAGCTTGATGATGCAGCTAGACAGTGGCTTGTTGATAAGGGGTATGATTCTAAATATGGTGCAAGACCATTACGCCGTACAATCCAGAATGAGGTTGAAGATGTTCTTGCAGAGCGGATTCTTATGGGAAAAGTCCACGCTGGCAATAAAGTGAAGATAACTGTAAAGGACAATAAGCTTAACTTTACTCTCAAGAGAGGAATGAATAAATAAATTAATAAATAAACAATAAACAACTGACAAATTGCTGGCGCTTTTTGTCAGTTTATTGTATAATCAGTACATACATATCGTAACATATAGGAGGATAATAATATGCCAGTAGTAAATGAATTGATTCGTTCAGAAGCGGATGGAGCAATCAGTTTTGGTAATTATAAGTTGGATACCAAGTCAAAGCTGCCAGATTTCGAACATTGTGGGGATACATACAAAGTTAAGACATTTAACGAAATCACAAAGCTTGAGAAGAACGGCTCTTTTGTATATGAATCTGTTCCGGGTACAGCTGTTAATGATTTTAAGGCAACAGATACAAGTGTATCATTTATGGTAGAAGGTAATGAGGATGCACAGATTACATTAGGCCTTGAAGAAGGTACATCATATGATATCAGAATTAACGATAAAGATGCAGGAACAATGGCTACTAATATGGGTGGTAAGCTTGTTCTTTCAGTTGAATTTGATGGTGAGAAGCCTGTTAAAGTAGATATTAAGAAGGCTTGATTATAATTAAAAGTATTTTGATTTTACAGGGCTGCTACACATTTATATGTTGTGGCAGCCTTTTTTAGGGGGATGTATGGCAAAGGCAAAGAATACAGCTTTTTTTTGTAAAGAATGTGGATATGAGTCTGCTAAATGGTTCGGGCAGTGTCCGGCGTGTAAGGAATGGAACACATTTGTAGAAGAACCAGTAAGTAAACCTAAGTCAGCCAAAGGAATAGCAGGCACAAGCCAGAGGGCAGCGGCATCATCAGCGCCTGTTCCTGTAGAGATAAATAGTGTAAGCTTTGAAGAAAATGACAGAACATCCACAGGTATAGCTGAGCTTGACAGAGTGCTTGGTGGAGGAATTGTTGCGGGTTCTTTAGTGCTTGTAGGAGGAGATCCTGGAATAGGAAAGTCAACACTTCTGCTTCAGATGTGTTACAACCTGTCAGCAGCAGGAAAAGATGTACTTTATATATCCGGTGAAGAATCGCTAAAGCAGATAAAGCTAAGGGCAGACAGAATTGGCCAATGCAGTGGAACACTTAAGTTATTATGTGAGACAAGCTTAGATAGCATAGAAGATATTCTTACAAGAAATAAGCCTGAGATTGTGATAATTGATTCGATACAGACTATGTATAAAGAAGATGTGGCAGCAGCGCCTGGAAGTGTTTCTCAGGTAAGAGAGACAACATCAATACTTATGCAGCTTGCGAAGGGACTGAACATTACTATATTCATTGTAGGACATGTTACCAAGGAAGGAACAGTTGCCGGACCAAGAATGCTTGAGCATATGGTTGATACGGTGCTTTATTTTGAAGGCGACAGATATGCTTCATACAGGATATTAAGAGGCGTAAAAAACAGATTTGGCTCAACTAATGAAATTGGTGTATTTGAAATGCAGCAGAGCGGCCTGTCGGAAGTTGAGAATCCATCAGAATATATGCTTAATGGAAGACCAGAGAATGCATCAGGTTCAGTTGTTGTGTGCCTTTTGGAAGGAACACGCCCTATAATGGTAGAGATTCAGGCACTGGTGTGCAATTCTAATTTTGGAATGGCAAGAAGGACTGCTGCAGGTACTGACTATAACAGGGTTAATCTTCTTATGGCTGTTCTTGAAAAGAGAGCAGGTATACATATGTCAGGAAGTGATGCTTATGTGAATGTTGCAGGTGGAATTAAAGTAAGTGAGCCAGCGCTTGATTTGGGAATTGTGATGGCCCTTGTGAGCAGCTTTAAGAACAGGGCAATAGACGAAAAGACAGTTATATTTGGTGAAGTTGGACTTGCAGGTGAGGTGAGAGCTGTAAGCCAGGCACAACAGAGAGTTAATGAAGCTGTTAAGCTTGGTTTTAAAACATGTATATTGCCGGGTGTATGCTTGAAAAACATAAAGAAGAATGATAAAATTGAAATAATTGGTGTTAATAATGTTCAGGAAGCAATTAAACTGATATAAAATACACAGGATGGGGGATTACTTATGAGTAACGAAGCAATGGTGAATAATCTCACCAATATTCTTAATGGACTTGATGATTCACAGGAAAAGCTTGAAAAAGATGCATTTGATGTTATTAATTCGTCAGATACATCTCTTAATCTGGTTAAGGAAAGCATGTCAAGTGTAGAAGAGATTCTTGGAATGATAGAATCAATGAATAAAGTTGTGGAGGAGTCTTCAGCTAAGATTAAAGAACTTGAAGCTTTGTCTAAGAAGATTGAAGAATTTGCAGCTGTTATTAGTTCAATATCTAACAGAACCAATATACTTTCACTTAATGCATCAATAGAAGCCGCAAGAGCCGGTGAACATGGCAGGGGATTTGCTGTTGTTGCCAGTGAGGTAAGAAATCTTGCTGCTCAGTCAGCTAAGTCGTCCAAAGAGATAACAGACACAATTAATAAAGTACAGACCTCGGTTGATGAAACGGTCACAGCTATGAAGAATATTTATGATAATTCATCAAAGCAGAAGGAAAAAGCAGATGATGTTGGAAATGTGCTTAAGAAAGTAATAGATGCAGCATATACTGCTAATGAGGTTGCAAGAAATATTGAAAATGAGATAGCTTATCAGAGAGAGATAACAGATGAAGCTAAGAATGCATTAAAAGCATAGGAATAATCAGGGAGGTCGCATAAGACCTCCTTTATTTAATGGGTATAATGAAAAAAGACAGTAAATAAGTGGCTTCGAAAGTATATTGATGTTGTTACTATGTCAATATTTGAGTGATTGAGAAAATGTGTTAATGCGTTATGGCAGATTGCAATGAGAAGATGTGTTACGGGAATGTGTTATAGGGATGTGGGTGCTGTGTTATGGGGCGAATGCCTACTAGAAGCTATTGGATAACATAATTAGTGGGTGGTTTTCTTATAATATTGCTATGGCTTCAGAGCAGAGACCTACGCAATAAGCTGTATTGGATGTTTGCGTGTGCTTTTATTCTGAAAATATCTCAACCAGCAAGAATTATCACCTACTAAAAATGCATACAGGAATATAACAGTAGGTCTTTGCTTTCTGATTACAATGTAAATGTGCAGAAAGTCAGCAAACAAGCGGTTTCGCAGCCATGTCAGTCTCGCTTAAAAGTCAATGATTGAAAAAAATTGAACTTTTTTGAAACTTTTTGAAAAAAGTTGTTGACAATGTG
>ENA-OYBZ01000600-OYBZ01000600.1-human-gut-metagenome-genome-assembly--contig:-NODE-600-length-8740-cov-4.467127_pt1 | contig 8740 bp, 7 predicted proteins | sample MGYA00244626_ERZ652865 | MGnify/ENA primary metagenome ERZ652865 (study PRJEB26926, sample SAMN06164773) | human gut metagenome | biome: ENVO:00009003; feature: ENVO:2100002; material: ENVO:00002003...
CCCCCAGACGCGTACTCTAACCGGGCTGAGCTACACCCCGAATTGCGGATGCAAAAGTAGTGCTTTATTTTTAAATAGCAAATATTTCTGTGGTTTTTTGTTTCTTTATTTTGCAACTTCTTTATACTCTTTACACTAATCAAGGTACTTATATACCCATACATTCCCGATAAAAGTCTAATACTTCAAAAATAGTTTCCTTATCTGCTGTTTGGTTCAGACATATATCGCCTACTTCTTTGAGCAGAGTAAAGTTGATGATGCCGGCAGTATTTTTCTTGTCGTGCAGCATTAGTTCGTAGAGACGGTCGTATTGTTTACAGTTGAAGGCAAAGGCTCCGTAATTCTCTTTGATAAATTGAATGGTCTGGCGCATTTTCTCTTTTGGAAAGCCTGTTTTTATGTGTGAGAGGTAAAGCTCACATACAATTCCCCAGGCTACAGCATAGCCATGTAGCACCGGACGATTCTCTGCTAAAGCAAGGCTCTCAAAAGCATGTCCTATGGTATGACCGAGGTTAAGTGCCTTGCGTATGCCATGTTCTTTGGGGTCTTGTTCTACAATATTCTCTTTCACTTGAACAGAACGGCCGACCATTGCTTTGAGGGCGGCATAATCTATTTGTTCCGTATCGAAAGATAATAATTCTGTGAGGTGTTCGGGAGTACTGATGAGACCATGCTTCAGCATTTCTGCATAGCCGGAGAAGAAATTATGAGCATCGAGGCTGCGTAGAAACTCTGTTTCCAACAGCACACTGGAGGCAGGAGCAAAGACGCCGATCTCATTTTTCAGTCCATTGAAGTTTATGCCTGTTTTTCCGCCTACTGAGGCGTCTACCATGGAAAGTAGGGTAGTGGGGATATTGATATACGCTATTCCACGCTTGAAGGTGGCGGCGGCAAAACCGCCGAGGTCGGTCACCATGCCTCCACCCAAATTTATTAACAGTGAATGGCGGGTGGCTCCCTGTTCGCTTAGGGCTTGCCATACGGAAGCCAGAGTTTCCAGATTTTTGTGTACATCTTCTGCACCGATAATGATTTCAGTTGCATCCTGTATTGCAGGAATATTTTGTAGCTGTGGCAAGCAAAGACGGTGGGTATGTTCGTCGGTAAGGATAAAAAGCCTGTCATGAGGACACTTTTCGATGGCTTCTGCCAGGCTGTTTTCCAGACTCTCACAAAGAATTACTTCTAGTTTACTCATTTGGTCAATTACAAATTATAAGTTACAAATTACTAAAGGGAAGAGGACTCCCTTTATTTATTGTGCTACAAAGATAGTTCTTTCAACAATAAAACGTTATCTTTGTCTCCAAAAATACATGGATTTGTAAGATACTTCTCTATCTGCATTCCGCTATTTGGTAATTTGTAGTCTGTAATTTGTAATTAAGAAAATGAAAGCTTTACTTCCTGTGTACTGTCGCCCGCTTGGATATTTTGTAATTGCGTTAGCCTTGTTCCTTCCGTTCTTAATGATGATGATGGGCAAAGTAACGGATGCTAATTTGTTGTTTTATAAAGAATGTTCCAAACTTCTGATGATGTTGGGAGCATTGATGATAATATTCGCTTTGACAAAAGGAGAATGTAAAGAAGTGGAAGAAATACGAAATAAGGCCACAAGGAATGCGATATTCCTGACTGTACTTTTTATTTTTGGCGGCATGCTTTATCGGGTGGCACAAGGTGATCTCTTGTCCGTAGACTCTTCTTCTTTCCTGATATTCCTGATAATGAATGTTCTTTGCCTTGAATTTGGTATAAAAAAAGCGACTGTTGATCGGTTGTTTAAACGAAATAATCGATAATTAAGTAAAATCAATCTGTAAGGCGTTAAACCTTTTGCCCGTAAGTTTGTCAAATGAAGCAGTAACAAATAAACATTGTTGATTATTTAGAAGACAGGGCATGAAAAGATTTATCACCGGAGCGATGTTGTTGCTTGCAACTACATTCTCTGTATTCTCACAAACAAAAAACATTACCGTATCCGGCCGCGTGGTTGAGGATACGAACGAACCAGCGGTACAAGCTACTATTCAATTATTATCATTACCGGACAGTGCTTATGCTGCCGGTGTTGCTACTACCGGAAATGGCCGCTTCACTTTACCCAAAGTGAGTGCCGGAAAGTATGTTTTGAAAGTTTCCTACATCGGTTTTAAGAATAAGTTTATTCCTTTACATCTCTACGCCAATGTACTCAATAAAAATGTGGGTACAGTGACACTCGAAACGGATGCTATTATGCTTGCCGAAGCAGTAGTTACTGCTGAAGCACCGCAAGTGCAGGTGGTGGAAGATACGTTGATGTATAACTCTACTGCTTATCGTACGCCGGAAGGTGCCATGCTGGAGGAACTGGTGAAAAAACTTCCCGGAGCGGAAGTTGATGATGATGGTAATGTGAAGATTAACGGTAAGGAACTGAAGAAAATTATGGTGGATGGTAAGGAGTTCTTTGGCGGTGATGTGAAGACCGGCCTGAAAAATCTGCCTGTCGACATGATTGATAAACTGAAAACTTATGATAAACAGTCGGATCTGGCACGTATAACCGGGATAGATGACGGTGAGGAAGAAACAGTGCTGGACCTTACTGTGAAGAAGGGCATGAACAGGGGATGGTTCGGCAATGCAGATCTTGCTTATGGTACGGAAGACCGTTATATGGCCCGCATGATGGTGAATCATTTTGTGGATAAAACCAAGTTCTCCTTAATCGGTTCGGCGAATAACGTTAACGATCAGGGGTTCTCCGGTGGTGGGGGTGGTCCGCGCTGGCGCAGGAATAATGGTTTGGTGGCAACAAAAACATTAGGTGCTAACTTTGCTGCGGAAACGTCCAAACTGGATATTGGCGGTAGTGCCCGGTATAATTACAGAGGGGCGGATATTATCAGTACTAATTCTTCCGAACGTTTCCTGCAAAATGGAAATTCATATTCCAACTCTAATTCTGTCAATAGAAACAAGAATATAAACTTTAATGCTAATTTTCGTTTGGAGTGGAAACCGGACTCTATGACAAACATCATTTTCCGCCCGAACTTTTCGTACGGAAAAACTGATAATGCTTCCGGTTCTGAGTCCGGAACATTCAATGCCGATCCGTATAGCTTGGTTACCAATCCGAACGACTTTCTTAATTTTGACCAGATGACGGATGATCCTTTGGAGGATATTCGTGTCAATGCAACAAATGATGCTTCTCTAAGCAAAAGCAAGAGCGTCTCTACGGAGGCTACTTTGCAACTGAATAGAAAGTTGAATAACCGGGGGCGTAACATTACTTTTCGTGGGCGCTTTAGCTATGGTGACAACGACAATGACCAGTATTCACAGTCTGAAACGCGTTACTACCAGATTCAGAGCATATTGGGAGGCGATTCCATACTATACCGTAACCAGTATGTCACAACTCCTACACACAATTATAATTATAGTGCTCAGTTGACATACAGCGAACCGATTGCGCGAGCTACTTTCCTGCAGTTCCGCTATCAGTTTCAGTATAAGTACAATGAGAGTGACAAAACTACGTTTGATATGTTGAGCTATCCCGATTGGGACATCAACGGGCCTCTGCCTCCCGGTTATGAAACACACCCGGTGGATAGTTTGGGTAAGTACGCGGAGTACAGATATTATAATCATGACGCGTCCGTATCGTTGCGCTTCATTCGAGAGAAGTATCAACTGAGTGCAGGAATGTCTTTCCAACCTCAACATTCGACACTGTCCTATAAACGTGGTGATTATATGATTGATACGACACGCAATGTGTTCAACTTTGCTCCGAATATTGATTTTCGTTATCGTTTCTCCAAAGTGAGCCAGCTGCAGTTTATGTATCGCGGACGTAGCAGTCAGCCAAGTATGGAGAACTTGTTACCTATCGTCGACAACTCAAACCCGTTGAATGTCAGAGTGGGTAATCCGGGTTTGAAGCCTGCATTTACGCATAGTATGCGTCTCTTCTACAATACGTATAATGCAGAATTGCAGCGTGGTATAGTGACGCATGTCAACTTCTCGGCTACGCAGAATAGTATCAGTAACAGTACGGTATATAATGAACAGACCGGTGGAAGAATTACGACTCCTAAGAATATTAATGGAAACTGGAGCGCTTTCGGTATGTTCGGGTTCAATACAGCATTAAAGAATAAGAAATTTACCATTAACTCGTTCTCTAATATCAATTACACCAATAATGTGTCTTTCTTGTACAATAATGATACCAAAATAGATGACAAGAATACCACTACCGGACTTACATTGGGTGAACGGTTGAATGGAGCTTATCGTAATGATTGGTTTGAATTCGGGCTGAATGGTTCTATCTCTTATACTGCTGAACGCAGCAAGCTGCGTCCGGAAAACAATCAAGAACCTTATACTTTTTCTTACGGCGCTTTAACCAATATAACGATGCCTTGGAAGATGACGATTTCCACTAATATCACCAATCAAAGCCGTCGCGGTTATACAGATAGCAGCATGAACCGCAATGAGCTGATCTGGAATGCTCAACTTTCGCAGTCTTTCCTGAAAGGGGCGGCTACCGTAAGTTTTGAAATGTACGATATTCTGAAACAGCAGAGTAATATCAGCCGTTCGCTGACAGCAGATGCCCGTTCGGTGTCTTCCTATAATGGCGTCAACAGTTATTGTATGTTGCACTTTATTTATCGTCTGAATATTTTCGGCAGCAAGTCCGCACGCGAAAGTATGGGCCGAGGCCCTGGTGGCCCTGGCGGGCAGCGGGGAGGATTTAGCAGAGGACATCGTCCGTTCTAATGTTAATCAATGTAATAGGCCGCAAAAGTTCCTCTATTTTTCATACATTTGTTTTGCTCTTTATGACAGATGTATGTTTGATTGGAATTTCATAGCCGGCCTCGTTGCTACAGTAGCATTTGATATAATCTATTTTGGCGCAATTATCGGAACAATTACGGTTATCATTCTTGATAACCGTAACCCGGTAAAAACGATGGCATGGATATTGATATTGATGTTTTTGCCATTAGTGGGGCTTGTACTTTACTTCTTTTTCGGTCGTAGTCAGCGTCGTGTACGTGTCATTGGTAAGAAAAGCTACAACCGCCTGTTGAAAAAACCGATGGCTGAATACCTTGCTCAGGACTCGTGCACGCTTCCTGTAAATTATAGCCGTCTTATTTCTTTGTTTCGCAACACAAATCAGGCTTTCCCTTTTGACGGGAATCGTGTAGAAATCTATACGCATGGGCTTTCCATGTTTCAAGCTTTGCTGCGTGAGTTACAGAATGCTACGAAGCATATTCATATGGAGTTCTATATTTTTGAGGATGATGCTATCGGACGTATGGTACGCGATGTGTTGATAGATAAGGCAAGGCAGGGAGTAGAAGTACGTGTTATTTACGATGATGTGGGTTGTTGGCATGTTCCTAACCGCTTTTACGAACAGATGCGTGAGGCAGGAGTAGAGGTGCGTAGCTTTCTGAAAGTGCGCTTCCCTTTGTTTACCAGTAAAGTGAACTATCGTAATCACCGTAAGATAGTGGTGATTGACGGACGCATCGGGTTTATTGGCGGTATGAATTTGGCAGAGCGTTATATGCGTGGTTTTTCCTGGGGAATCTGGCGTGATACGCATCTTTTATTAGAAGGCAAGGCTGTGCATGGTTTGCAGACTGTCTTTTTGCTCGACTGGTATTTTGTAGATCGTACATTAGTTACGTCCGCCCGTTATTTTCCGAAAGTGGATAATTGTGGTACTTCGTTGGCGCAGATTGTAACAAGTGAGCCGATAGGACCTTGGAAAGAGATTATGCAGGGACTTGGTATGGCCATAACGGGAGCGAAGAAATATTTCTACATACAAACTCCTTACTTCTTGCCTACGGAAGCCGTTGCTGTCGCTATGCAAACAGCTGCTTTAGCCGGGGTGGACGTGCGTTTGATGCTTCCTTATCGCGCGGATAACAGACTGACGCATTTAGGCTCTTGTTCTTATTTGGCAGAGGCACTGCGGGCAGGAGTGAAAGTATATTTCTATAAAAAAGGTTTCCTGCATTCCAAATTGATGGTGTCGGATGATGAATTGTCTACTGTGGGCTCTACAAACGTGGATTTCCGAAGCTTTGAGCATAACTTTGAGGTGAATGCATTTATATATGATACGGAAACTGCTCTCCAAATGCGTGAGATATTCTTGCAAGACCAACGGGAATGTGTACAGGTATTCTCCAAAAATTGGGCGAAACGTCCTTGGTATCATAAAGCGGCAGAAAGCGTGGTACGTCTGCTGGCTCCGCTTTTATAACTTGGAAAATTGGAAAAAGGAGAAATTGACACTGCCATACACTCTTCTTTCTATAAAATGAGGATGGCTTTCAAAGTTATTGGTCTTCCCATGTTCTAATACAAATAAACCTTCTTCTTTTAAGAGGTTATTTTCAAAGATCAGATCAGGTAGAGTCTCAAGTCCTTTTAATTCATAAGGCGGGTCGGCAAAGATGAAATCGAACTGTTCGCGGCCACCTCGTATGTACTTGAACACATCACCGCGGACAGGCAGACATTTGTCGGTCTTTAGTTCACGCATTATTTTGCAGATGAAAGCATAGTGGTCGCGGTCTTTTTCTATGCTGATGACTTGGTCGCAACCTCTGGATACGAGTTCAATACTGATGCTTCCTGTGCCGGCAAACAAATCGAGGGCGCGTACGCCTTCTTCAAAGTCTATGTAGTTGGATAACACATTGAATAGATTCTCTTTGGCAAAATCCGTAGTGGGGCGTGCCTTGAAGCTGTGAGGCACGTCAAAGCGTCTTCTTTTGTATATTCCGCTGATTACTCGCATAGGTTGATAGCTTGTAGGTCAAGATTATAGGCTGGATTCATGATGAATACCTGCCGGATGAATTTTTTTAGTTCGGGCAATAGCTCTTCCTTGTCGGACAGTTCGCCTGTGAGGTGAAGTTCGTCACGTTCTTGCTCCATGCCGAGCTGTTTCCATATATAGAGAATGTAGTAGATACGGTCGTTGGTCTCCTTACAGGCAAAGGCATTGGCAAATATCAACCGGCCGCGTTCGTAAGCATATATGTCTACGGCTTCTTTACGCAGATGTATGTACATTTTCCTGCAATTGCCTAAACGACTTTTGGTTGCAAAATACTCAATAAACGGGCTTGCCTGCGAATAGAAACGGATATCGGGATATTGCTCGCGCAAAAGGGAGCAGGTGCTCTTGTCCATGCCAAACAGTACGACTATGTTGTTTTTATGCAGGATGTTGTATTGTACAACTTCATTGTCTCGCTTGGGATGATTATGATAGAATACGGTCTCTGTTTGCTCGTCCTCGAAAAACTCCAGCGGAATAAACGTAAAACGCTTGTTTGCCATGAGCACATTGACACGACGGAAAGAATGGTTCAGCCATTCTACTTCTCGGAAGGCTTGTTTAAGATTGGCAGTGAGGGACAAAGAAGTGTCTACCTCATGTTCGTGGAAAGAAAGCTCTCCGTCGCCGAGAGGATTGAATATAGAAAAAGAAAATCCATCCGTACTGAGACGGATGGATAAGGTATATTGTTCCGATTTTGTAAAATCAGTTGTTTCTATCATACGTATGTCGGTGGATTATTCCCAGTTACCGGCGTTGTTGTTAGCTGTTTCCAAGCTACCAATCATCAAGCCTGAGTATTTGCCCAACTTAGTTTGAAGATCTTTCAGGTTAGCAATTTCTTGCTTGTCCAAACCGTTCAGATATACATCATACGGAGTTTTAACCTCGAGCAGACAGAATGGAGCGCCAGATTTAGCTGTATCGTTTTTGATAGCCATTTCAAATTGTGCACCGTTGCCAAAAGGAACGTATCTCATAGAATCTGCGTTGAAGCCTTTCGGGAAAATAGTATCCAATACGGCTACCCACATGGTGTCACGCTTGAAATTTTCCAATCCCCACTTCTTTACTTCTGCATAGTTACCGGTCTTTTTGGCTTTATTGATGATATTGATAGCCTTCTTCTCTGTCAAACCGTCTTCCAACTGTTTGTCGTCCAATTCTCCTTGTTTGAAGATGAACGGAAGTTTCTGATTCTTTACGAAGTCAATCAACGTATCGAAGCTGGCAGTATATTGCTGGTTGTGCAAACCGCGATATTCCAACTGTGCTTTACGAATGTCGATCAGACGTGCGATAACTGCTGCGTCTCTGTGCTTCTTGGCTTTTTCAAAGTTTATAGGACCCATGATGCTGGCATAGCAGATGTAAACCAAAGCCAGGGCACACAAGCCTAAAACGATATTAAAAACTGTTTTCATGATAAATATGTTTTTTAGTTGTTATATTCGCACCGCAAAAATAAAAGAAATAAATTTAAAAACGACAGTTCCCGTTACTTTTTTCTATTACAAAAATGATAAATAACTATTTAGAAAGGCAAATTAAGGAAAATTTTCCTTATCAACCAACTCCGGAGCAGGAAATTGCTATAAAATCTTTGTCGGACTTCCTTCTCGCGCCCCGTAGTGAGACGGTTTTTCTGCTCCGTGGCTATGCAGGTACGGGTAAGACCTCGCTGGTGGGCGCTCTGGTCAGGACTTTGGACAAGCTGCAACAGAAGTCGGTATTACTGGCTCCGACGGGGCGGGCGGCGAAGGTTTTCTCCGCTTATGCGGGACATCCGGCGTTTACAATTCATAAAAAAATTTATAGACAGCAATC